>Ga0070731_10000712_pt1 | contig 40431 bp, 30 predicted proteins | sample Coa_R1_2_FD_66448 | JGI IMG/M metagenome (GOLD analysis project Ga0070731, IMG submission 66448) | Surface soil microbial communities from Centralia Pennsylvania, which are recovering from an underground coalmine fire - Coalmine... | ecosystem: Environmental > Terrestrial > Soil > Unclassified ...
TCGCAGCTTTCCGGGCACGTGCACGTGCACGACGGCGCGCGCATTTCGGGGCTGGCGGCGATCCATCATTTCGTGACCATCGGCGCGTGCGCGTTTGTGGCGGGCTGCGCAAAATTGTCGATCGACGTGCCGCCGTTCACGCTGGCCGAAGGACATCCCGCGCGCATCAAGGCGCTTAATAAAGAGGGCATGAAGCGGCGCGGGCTTTCGCCCGAAGCGATGGCCGCAATCAAGGACGTGTTCAAACTGTGCGTGCGCGACACGGAACTGCCGCGCGACGAGGCGTTCAAAAAAGTCGCGGACGCCGGCTACGAGAAATTTGCCGAAGTGAAGCTGTTCACCGATTTCCTGCGCGCGACGGCGGCGGGAAAATTCGGGCGGGCGCTCGAAGCCGCGCGCGAAGTCGTGCCGCCCAATGAGCGGGATGGGAATCTGAATTTTAAGATTGAGAAGCCGGAGTAGAGAGCGGCGGCGCTAGGTCCGCCCCTTTTTTACGCGCCATTTGAGCGTGGCGCCGACGGCGTGCGATCTTCGACCAATTCAGTAATCAGCATGATGTCAAGAGTACTTGCGCTCCCGTTAGGCAGGTAGACGGTTGCAATCTCTCCGGTCGGATGTATTGACAAATAGTCGCGGTGCAGCACGGGATACGACGTGCCGCTGGCCATTTGAATCTTAAACGGCACGAAAGGGTCCACGTTGCGAATGCTGCGGAGTCGTTCGGCGGTCATAGCAGGACACATCCCCTTTAGTCTGCAGAATATCCGCGGCACTCCCAACAGTCAAGGGGAACCGCTTCAGTTCACTTCACCTCATGTCTCATCGTCCATTGAACACGCCATCGCCATTCATTTCTTCAGCCGTCGCGGCACAAACAGCGCATAAATCGTTGGCGTCGCCACCAACGACAGCAGCACCGAAATGCAGAGCGCTCCAATCACCGCAATCGCCAGCGGCTTGAGCATGTCCGCGCCCGTTCCGATTCCGTACGCCAGCGGCAGCATCCCCAGCGCCGCGGCCATCGAGGTCATCAGCACGGGCCTTAAGCGCCGCTGCCCGGAGCGAATCAGTGCGTCAGTGAAACTCAGGCCGCGTTCGCGCAGTTGTTCCACGAAATCGAGCATCAGAATGCCGTTTTTGGCAACGATGCCGATGCCGATGATCGCGCCAAGCAATGAAATGACGTTGAGCGTCGTGTGGGTAATCCACAACGCGAAAACTGTGCCGGAGAGTGCAAGCAGCGCACCAAGCACGATCGCCAGCGGTTTCGCGAAGGAGCGGAATTCAAGCAGTAGAACCGTGAATACCAGAATCACGGCGACGATCAGCACAATCGCGAGGTTGTGGAACGACTCCTGCTGCTGTTCGTAAAGCCCGCCGTATTCAATCGAGCCCGGCGGCAGCGTCGTGTCTTCGCTGATGAGCTTGCGAATCTGTTCCATGCCGGTCCCCAGGTCCGTTCCCTGAAGGCTCGCCGTGATCGAGACTTTTTGGCGCAGGTTGTCGCGCTGTAATTCGACGTCGCCGGGTACATCGATGACATCGGCGACCTGTGACACGCGCACGGCGGCTCCGTTGGGCGCGCGCACGAGCATCTGCCGGATCGTATCGATGCTCTTGATTCGCTCCGGGTCCATGCGCACGCGAATATTGACAACTCGGTCACCCTGCAGCATGGCAGACGATGCCTGTCCCAGCAGCGCGGTGTTTACGGCTTTGGCAATGTCGTCGGCGTCAATGCCGAAGCGCTGCGCGTCAGCGCTTCGCACGCGCAAACTGATCGAAGGTCCGGTCGCAAACAGGCCCGCCTTTTCGTCCACGATCCCCGGCACTTTCTTGATCAGTCCCTTGATTTGCGGCGCTTTGCGCTTGAGGTAATTGATGTCGGGCGAGTAGAGCTTGATTTCCACGGGTTCCGATTTGGAACTCAAGTCGCCGATCAGATCGGAAAGAATGCCGGGAAACTCCCAGTCAATCTGCGGTTTTGACACGGCCAGCTTGTCGCGAATTTCAGCAATGACTTCTTTCGTGTGCCGCTTCTTGTCCGCTTTCAGTTTCACAAGAAAATCGCCTTTGTTGGGTTCGAATTGCTCGAAACCCAGCGCAGTGCCCGTGCGGCGCGAGTAACTTTCGATTTCAGGCGTGGCGTCCAGGATCTCTTCCACTTCCCGCAATTCGCGGTCGGTTTCAGACAGGCTCGTGCCAGGTTGCGCTTCGTAGTCGATCACAAATCCGCCTTCATCCATCGGCGGCAAAAACTCAGTCTCCAACTGCCGGTACACGCCGATGCTGGCCAGCACCACAACCACGCACAGCGCCGGCACGAGCCAGAAATCGCGAAGCGCCCAGCCCAGCGCAAACCCATATGCGCGAACGATGAAGCGCAGAATGAACCCGCCGTGTTCGCTCTCTTCGTCGTGCGCCGCCTGCAATTTTGCTTCGTCGCGATCGGATCGAACGCGCACGATCAGGCCCGCCAGCGCGGGTGTCAGCGTCAGCGCCAGCGCCAGTGAGGCCAGCAGCGAAACGGACATGGAGATTGCCAGCGCCCGGAAGAACACACCGGGCACCCCGTCCAGAAATGCCAGCGGAATGAAGACCACCACCGGCGTCAGCGTCGAGCCGATCAGCGGCGAGAGAATTTCGCTCGATGCGCGATGAATCGCTTCGAACCGCGAATAGCCCGCCGCCATTTTTGCGTAGATCGCTTCGACCACCACAATCGCATCGTCGATGATCAGCCCAATCGACGCCGCGATGCCGCCCAGCGTCATCAGATTGAACGACAGTCCCGCCAGGCGCATCGCGATCAGCGTGATCAACACGGTTACTGGGATCACCGCCGCCGCGACTAGCGTCGTACCCCAATTCTTCAAAAACAAAAACACGATCGCAAACGACAGGATCAATCCAAAGATCACCGCTTCCCACACGCTCTGAACCGACGCGCGCACCAGCAATGATTGATCGTAGAAGAAAGCCAGATCGATCCCCGGCGGAAGTTCGCTCTTGAGCGCTTTCATTTCGGCTTTGACCGCGTCGCTGATCGCGAGCGTCGAACCGTCGGGCTGGCTGCGCACGTTCACGAGCACTGCGTCGTCGCGCGCCGCGGTGACGCGGTTGTTGGCCGGCTCGCGGTCTTGAACGACGCGCGCGAATTCCTTCACGCGAACGGGCCGGCCATCCGCCGAGGCGACCGAGAGATTTTCAATTTCCTCGATCGTATGCACGCGGCCATCCACAATGGTCAGATACAGCAGATTGTTTTCTTCATGCAAACCGGCGGACGCGACCTGGTTGGTCTTTCCCAATTCGTCGCTGATCTGCGCGAGGCTCAAATGCAGCGCTTCGAGGCGCGCGGGATTGGCGAGGATGTGAAATTCCGGTGGGCTTCCGCCGACGATGTCCACGCGCGCAATGCCCGGAATGCGCAGGAAGCGCGGCTTGATCGTGTAGCGCGCGGTCTCCCACAGCTCGTTAAGCGTGTGCGTTTTGCTGGTGAGGCTGATGCCCAGAATCGGAAAGGCCGAGAACGTGAGCCGATGCGCGGAAGTTTCCGCGGTCGCGGGCAGTGTCGAGCGGATTTGCGCGAGGTGGCTCATCACGAACAACTCCGCCTGCGTCATGTCAACGCTCCAATTGAAGAACACGTCGATGTTCGCGGAGCCGCGCCCAGTAGCGGAGCGCACGTTCACGACGCCCTGAATGTCCTTCACGGCTTCTTCGATGGGGCGCGTGATCGTGGCCATCATTTCGTCGGTGGGCATCACGCCGTTTTCGACGTCGATGGTCACGCGCGGAAAATTGGTTTGCGGAAAAACCGACGACGGCATCGTGCGCGCGGCGTAAATCCCGGCCAGGCATAGCGCCAAAATGATGAAATAAATTCCCCTCGCGTGGCGGATCGCAAAATTGCCAACATCGCCGCGATTCTCGCTCCCGCTGCTCATCTAGTTCTTCTCCAGCGCGGGGCGTTTCTTCTCGTCGGGCAAGATGTGAACTTTCGTGCCGCGATCCGGCAGGAAATACGAGCCGAACGTGGCCACTGTGTCGCCTTCCTTGCAATCCGGCTCCTTGCCGGCGGGGCCGGTGATTTCAATCCAGCCGTTTTCGCGAAGCAGCGTCACGACGGTGCGCAGATCGGAAACAAGTTCGTCGCTCTTCTCGTCCTTTGCAATCACGGCGATGGTTTCGATGCCGACTTTGTCGCGGAAAACGCTTTCCTCCGGAACCGCCAGCACATTGCGATGCTCTTCCACGGTGATCCGCAAGCGCGCAGATTGGCCCGGCTCAACGCCCGATTTCGCGGGCAGCGCCACGCGCACGGTTGCGGTGTCTGTTTTCGGATCGACTTGTTGGCCGATGGTGGTGAGCGTGCATTTGAACGCGGGTTCGTCGTTGCTCGCGGATTTCTCGGATGCCGAAACCGTGCAAAAAACAGCGACCGGCTGCCCTTCTTTCAGCGACTTCAGTTCGCTCGCCGGCACACTGGCACTGATTTCGAGGCGGTCCAAATTCACAAGCTCGACAACCGCGTTTGTCGTGTCCACCGGTTCGCCGGGATACACATTCAGCCGGACGACAGTCGCATTGAGCGGTGCTTTGATCGTCAGCAGCGTGCGCTGCAAGCGCGTGGCGGCGAGCGCTTTTTCCGCTTCAACGATTTTCGCCGCCGCTTCGGCAATCTCCTCAGGCGCGGGCGTGTGCTTCAGCAGCGTCAGTTGCTTTTCGGCGCTGAGCACGTCCTGCTGCGCCGCGGCCAACTGTGACGCGCTTTCTTCAAGCTGCTTCGGCGCGGCCAATTGATCTTTCGCCATGTCTTTCATGCGCTCGTCGTTTTGTTTCGCGAATTCGTAAGCCGCGTGCGCTTTGTTCAGCGCAATCTCGGCGATTGTGATCTGCTCCGGGCGTGTGCTGGCTTTGAGCTTCGCCAGCGTCGCCTGCGCGGAGGCCAGCGCCGCTTCGGCTTTCAATTCTTCCGCTTTCGCCGCGCGGTCATCGAGCTGAAAGAGCGGCGCGCCTTTTTCGACGCGCTGGCCCAGCGTGCAGAAAACTTCCGCGACGATGCCCGCCGCCGGCGACGCGATGCGCGCCGTGGACGCTTCGCCCTGCTTGTAAAGCTGCATCGGCGCGGCCACACCGTAACAATCCAAATAGCGGTGCAGCGTGCCGCGCTCGATTTTCGCGACGTGAACGGGCATGTCCGTCTTCGGTTCCGGCTCTTCGCCCTTGGCCTCGCGCTGCAATTTTTCCGGATGCAGCAGCACCAGCCAGCAGCCAAAACCCAGGGCCGCGAAGATCAGCAGGCCCAGCACAATTCGAAGCGTGAGCACGAGGGCTTTCATGGATTCTTTCCAAGCTTCGAAATATCGTCCAGCCGCCGCCCGAGCGCGGCTTCCGCCGCTTGCAAGCTGGTGCGATAGTCGATCAGCAAATCGAGATAACTTTTCTGGATGTCGATGAACGTCGAACGCGCGGTCAGCAGTTCATAGCCCGCGATGTCGCCGGCATTGTAGGATTTCTCCGTGAGTTTGAGATTCTCCTCGGCTTTGGGCAGTAGTTCTTTCTCCTGCATCGCCAAGCGCTTTTCAATGTTCTCGACTTGCATCGCCGCGTCGGCAAGCGCGCCTTGAGCGGCGAGCAATTTCGCATTGTACTCCGCACGCGCCACGTCGCGCGCGGCGCACTTTTCCTTCACTTCACCTTGATTGCGGTGAAAAAACGGCAGATCGATGCTGGCTACAAATCCGGTCAACGACGACCACATATGCCCGTCAAAATCCAATTCCGACGCAGGCCCGAGCTTCAACCCCGGATACTGCCGCGCAACTGCCGCGCGCAATTCGCCTTCACTTTCCTTGTAGCGCCATTCCGCCGCTTTCATCACCGCCGAATCGGTCAACGTCGCCAGCAACTGCTCCGTGTTCCATGGCCGCGCTGCGCGCGCCAGTGGATTGGCCGCGATGCGCAATTTAATTTCAGCATCGTACGGAAGGCCGATGGCCAGACGCAGCGCGCGCTCGGCGGAGGCCGCGTCCGCTTCGAGCTTTTGCGCTTCGGCTTGGAGCTTGATGTGCTGCAATTCGGACAGGTTTATATCCAACGCCGTTGCCGCGCCGTGTTTCATCCGCGCTTTCACGCCGTTGAGCAGCCGCTCCGAAATCTCCAGTTCCTCTTTGTTCAGCCGCAGCCGCTCGCGCTGAGCCACCACCGTCCAATACGCATTGCGCGCGTCGCTCACCGTCTTCCACTCGTCGTTCAGTACTTCATAATGCACCGCCTGAACATTCGCACACTTGGCCTGTTTCTCCGCGCTGATTTCGTTCCGGCGCAGCACCTCAAACGAGAGCGAACCTTCGATCAGCTTGCGGTGCGGCGGATTCTGGCTGCCCAGTAGCGAGCGGTTGTCGAACGTGGGATTGGGATAGAGCCCCGCGGTGATCAATTGCCCGCACGCGACGCCCTCTTTGGCTCTAAGCGACGGATTGAACGCCAGCGCCGCCGCGCCCACTTCGTCCGGCCCCAGCCCTTCGGAAATATCTGGCAGAATTTCAGCCGGTTTGACTTTCGCGTATTCCTCGGCGAAATCGGCGAGCGAAAAGCGCTTCAAACGCGCTTGCGCTTCCGATGGACTTAAGGGTTCAGGTTTGTAACTCACACAACCGGAAACAGCGAGCAGCATGACAATGAGCGGCAAGCGTATTGAACGAAAAGGGCGCCAAGAGAAAATCGCTTTGGTCATACTACACCCTCCCATTCAGGCCGCGCACGGCTTGACGAGTGGCACGCATGGAAGTTGAGCAATAGGAAGTTTCTAGCACGCCGAGTGCGATTTGCTACTTCACCTTTTCGATCTCGGCTAGCTTGGCTTTGAAGTCGCCGAGCTCTTTGAGCGCCTTCGTCGCAGTGGCATCGTCTTTGGCGGCCTTGCAGGCCTCCATGGCCACGTCCATCTGCTTGTCGGCGGCGTTCCACAATTTGCGCTCCGCCGCTTTCAACGCGACGGTATCGGTGTCCCACGCCGTTTCAAGCTCGGTGGTTTTCTTCTGTGCGCCGGCATAATCCTTGGCCTTGACCAGTTTGGCCGCCTCGTCGGCGATGCCTTTGTATTTAGTCATGTCGTATTTCGGGGCGTCGGCGGCATGCAGGGACAGGCACAGCAGCAGCAGGGCGGGTAACGACAGATATGCGAAGCGCATGGCAATCTCCTTTATGTGATCCGTTGTAAGGGAAATTATTTTAGCGGGCATTTCGCAAACGAAAGAAACATTAGGAACGTTTAATAGAGAAGCTCTTCACGCAACGGCGCAAAGAAAGGGCGCGCAAAGAAGACAAGAAATTTTCTCTTTGCGAACTTTGCTGCAGCTTTGTGTCTTTGCGCGATAAATGAGCGCGAAAATCCCTGCACTCGTGCGCTTTTCTCCGGACTTTTTTTGGAGGACTTGCGCGCGAAAAGCGTCTCTGGCTTTAGCATGTTTTTTGCATGCTGACGTTTCCCCCGCAATTCGGAGTGCGCGATGAAATTTATCTCTCGAAAACGGTCGTCCACAACATCGATTTTTGCGAATCACCTCAAATTGCTCATCGCGTGCGCCTGTGTCAGCGCTGTTTTTTCTTTTCATTCACGAATTCTGGGAGTCGAATCGCAGTCGCGTGCGTCGGCGCTGCTGGGCACGTTCCGCCTTCGCGCTGAAACGGACAAAGGCGAAAGCATCGTGACTGGCCACGGCACGGCGTTCGCCATTAATCTCTGCGATTACGGCTATCCGCGGCCTCGCTATCTTTTGACTGCGTGCCACGTGGTCCGCGATCACGATTCGGAATTGATTCCGGATTTGAAAGTAGAAGTTCGAAACGGCAATGTGAGCTATTGGCTCGGCTGCAGCGTGATTTCATTCGACGAAAAACGCGACCTTGCGCTGCTCGAATCCAACGCGGACTTGCCGTCCACGTCGCGCTTTGCCGCCCGCGAACCGGAGAACGGGAATCCCCTCATCGTTATCGGCAGTCCCGCCGGCATTCCGCTCAAGATTTTCGAAGCGCAGATGCTCGAAAAGGACGGCTACGAGCTTTCGACGGCGTACGTCGCGTTTTTCAAGCAAGGCTGCAGTGGAGGACCCGTCTTCAACAACTCCAAAGACATCGTCGGCGTCGCCGTCGCGGGCATTAAGAAGGGCCAGGGCATGGACCCGCACACATGTTTGTTTGTGCCGCTTCCAGATGTGAAAGAATTTGTTTCGGCAAGCATGCCGCGGCAAAGGGCGCGTGCGCCTGAAAGCCGCTATACGCCGCCCGTTCCCGCCACGCGCGTGACGCCGCGCCAGCCGCAGGAGAATTATGCGCGCGGGAGCGCTGAAGCAGGCGATGCCGACGTCGAATTGGCGACAATTGTTGAGCCGCCTCCTCAGCCGGCGCGGCGCGAGTACCGCATCCCGCCGCCCGTGCGCGTGGTCGAGCCGGCGGCGGAAGTGATCGACGGGACGGGGATGCTGATTCCTTAAACGATGAATGATAAATGATGAACGATGAATGAATGCGAGTTCGTTCCGCGTCTGTCGTTCAGCCTTCCTCGTTCAGAGTTCATCGTTAATTTTCGCCCCGCGCGCTGCGTATTTCAGTGTACTCTCTCGAAACAGAGTTTCCTTCGGGGGAGCATCCTATTTATGATTGACCGACTTGATTGGCGCCCGCGCGCGCTCGCGTCTTTGTGCGCGCTTTGCTTTGCACTTCAGCTTTTCGCCGGCGATGCCGCGCAGCCCGCAAAAATTTTATTCTTCACCAAGTCCCAGCGCTTCGAACATTCCGTGATCGCACAGAAGGATGGCAAGCCCAGCTTTGCTGAAAACATTCTCAACGAGATGGGCGCGAAAAATAATTTCACCATCACTACCACCAAGGACGGCAGCCTCATCACGCCCGATTACCTGGCCAAGTTCGACGCGATCATGTTCTTCACGTCGGGCGATCTGACGGCCGATAAATCCAAAGACGGTTCGCCGCCATTGACGAAGGAAGGCAAAGCGGCACTGATTGACGCCGTCAAAAACGGCAAGCCGTTTATTTGCGTCCATAACGGCTTGAAGACATTCGACGCCGGCGACGAGAACGAACCGTACGTCCAAATGCTCGGCGGAATCGGCATTGGCCACGGCAAAATCCAAGTCGCGAAGAACACCTGCGTCGATACGAAGTTCCCTGGATTTGAAAACCTGAAGGACGGCGTGGAGCTCAACGAAGAATGGTACTCCAATAAATACTTTTCGAAAGACATTCACGTGATTCTCGTGCAGCAAACCACCGGAATGCCCGACGGCGTCTATTTGCGGCCGCCCTTTCCCGCTACCTGGGCACGCAAATTCGGAAACGGGCGCGTCTTTGTCACGGGCATCGGGCATTTGGAAGCGACGTGGAGCAACCCGATGTTTCAGACGCTGCTTAACGGGGGCATTCAATGGGCGCTGGGGCGCGTGAACGCGGATATCACGCCGAATATCGAGACGGTAACACCGAAGTACGCGGAATTGCCGAAAGCAAAGTAGGAGCGGCGGCACACTTGCCGCCGTTTGTTGCTGGAGGAACTTTTGAATGCGCGCAATAGCACTGACATGTCTTTTCACCAGTTTCCTTATTTTCTCCGCCGAAGAGCGTGTCAATCACGAGGGCCGCACACTTCCGCCGCCGCCCGAAATCAAAGCGCCGATCCTCTTCAATACGCCGGAAGCCGACGCCGTCGTTTCCGCGATGCAGATTTTCCCGAAAGACAATGCGTGGAACGAAGACATCTCCAAGCGCCCTGTCCATCCCGATTCGGAGAAAATCATCGCACTGATCGGCCCCGCGAAAAAACTCGCATGCAACTCCGACATGGGTTACGTCATCGTTCCGCCGAATCAACCGAAGATCGATGTGAAGCTCGTGGATTATGGCAACGAATCCGACGCGGGCCCGTATCCGTTGCCGGATAACGCGCCGATCGAAGACTGGCCGACGAACGGCAAAACGCTCGACGACATCCAGCGCAATGGCCGCGGTGACCGGCACGTCGTTGTGGTCGATCCGGTGAACGCGAAGCTGTACGAATTTTACACGGGGCGCAAGACTGATGCCGGCTGGCAAGCGGCTTGTGAAGCGACGTTCGATTTGAACAGCAACGCACTCCGTCCAAAGGGCTGGACCTCGACCGACGCCGCGGGCCTGCCCATTTTTCCGGCGATCGTGCGCTACGACGAATGCGAACGCGGGATGGTCGAGCACGCGCTGCGGTTCACCGTGCGCAAATCCAAACGCGAGTACATTTATCCGGCGACGCATTTTGCGCCCAACAGCAAGGACCCCAACGCTTGCGCGATGGGACAGCGCTTCCGATTGAAGGCCGACGTGGACATCGAATCGTTTCCGAAGCACGCCAAAGCCATCGCGCTGGCGCTGAAAAAATACGGCATGATCATGGCCGACAACGGCGGCGACTGGCGCCTCTCCATCGCGCCGGACAAACGCATCACGGGCCTCGAGGCGCTCGGCAAATTGAAAGGCTCGGATTTCGAAGTGATTCAAACCACCGGCGAACACGAAGCGCCGCGCAAGTAACACGGGCTTCTAGCCCGTGGATGTTCAGGCTTTCACTTCATTCACCACATTCTCCAGCGCCTCGCCGAGGATCGCCGCGCGCGCAATCCGCGCCGATGTCGCGCGCATTTCCAATTTCGATTCGACGCTGTAAAACGCCGCGTGGCAAGTCGCGATCAGATTCGGCGTGGCGGCTTCGTCCGCTGAGCGCAGCGGTTCGTCTTCGATCACGTCCAGCGCCGCGCCGGCCAGCCGGTATGTGCGGAGCGCAGTGAGAATCGCGCTCTTCTTTACGACTGCGCCTCGCGATGTGTTCACGAGATACGCGCTTGGTTTCATCAATTCGATTTCGCGCTCGGCAATCAGATAGCGCGTCTCCGATGTCAGTGGGCAGTGCAACGAAAGCACGTCCGCGGCGCGCAGCAATTCATCGAGCGTCCGGTGCCGCGCAATGCTGAGGGCTTTGTGCACGCCATTTGGCAAATACGGATCGTAAAACGAGACGCGAAAGCCGAGCGCCTTCGCGCGAAGCGCCGTTGCCGTTCCGATGCGGCCGAGGCCGATGATGCCGAAATTCAGCGCGCTTAGGCGGCGCATTTTCTCCGGCGTCGGAATCGTCCAGCCCAGTTTCATCGCTTCCGAATGAAGTGGAAAAATCTGGCGGCATAAGGCCAGCGCCAGCGCAATCGCGTGATCGGCGACTTCCTCGGTTCCATAATCCGGCACGTTGCAGACGGGAATCCCGTGTCGCGCTGCAGCCGCAATATCCACGCTGTCGAAACCGACGCCGTTGCGAATGATTGCGCGGCAGCGCGAAAGTCGGGCGATCCCCGCCGCGGTGATCGGCAGATTGTGCCACGCAATCAGCGCGTCGGCGCCCAGAATTTCCGGCGTGAAATCGGCGTCGCTGTTGCAATAGAAGGTGCGCACGCCCGCCGCGTCGCCAATGATCTCGCGTTCGACGGCCGCAGTCGGTTCGCTCAAATGCGCCGCGGCCCAATCGAGGATGGCGACCAGCGGGCGCGGTTTAGTGTCAGTCATGCGGGCATATTATGGAACGTGCGCAGCTATTTATCCAACAACAACACCGGCGACCCAAATTCATCCACCGCCGCAATCCGCGACACGCCTGTCGCGCCCGCGGTGAAGACAATGCCCGTCAGCGTCAGCGCGAAGCGGCTGGCCGCGTTGTGGCCGGCGGTGTCTTCCAGCGTCGGCGCTTTGGTCTGCCAACAATTATTGAGGTTGCTGTATTGCAAAATCAAATCGCGGTGATTGCGCGCGGGGCCGCCCACGACGAAGCGTTCGTCCAGACCGATGCGCGCGTCGATGGTGAGCTTCAATCCGCCGCTGGTCTGTGCGACATTGATTGCGAGCATGTTGTTTTCTTTGACTTCGAGCAGACGCCGCCCAAATTCGCTTGCGTCCAGGTGCGCGATTTCTTTGCGCTGCGTGGAGGGGTCTTTCTGCGCGGTCAACACGCCGCGGTAAGTCAGTTCCTTGGAATTTTTGCCGCGCAATTCTTCCAGGCCCAGCCCCAGCGGCGTGGAGGGATCGTTTTTGTCCACAATCACGTACAGCGACCATGAACTCAGCGACTCTTTGTGCGGGCAGAACAAGAACACCGGCTGGCGTTCAAGCAAAATCGCTTCGGCTCGCCGTTCGGCTTGCGCGGGAGCGGGCTGGTGCTTCGCCGCAAGCGCGTTGACGAGCGCTTCCGGAATTTCGCACACTTCGCCAATGACTTCGTCGGCCGCGCGCGCGCCGCGCGTCGCCAGACCGATTGCCAACACACACGCTAATGCTGAGAATCTCCGCATGAAACCTCGTTCCTTCTCTGACACGGTCGAATATCCCGGCGCGAACCTTTTGCCGGATGCATCAGCGCCCCCCTTTTGGTGCGCGGTGCGCGTTGGAATTGTATTTATCGGTTTTTGCGAGCGAAAACTGAAAGTCGAAAGTCGAAGGAGTCGAAGAGGTCGAAAGGCGAAGAAATCGAAGACGCCGATTGGATGTGGACGGCGACAACTGTATTTTTTATGATCGGGGTTTCGACTTTTTCGACCTTCAACTGTTTCGACTTTCGACTAGACGTTAATGATGAACGTGAAAATTCAACCGGCAAGCGCAGCCTCTCCGACGTATCGCATCTGGACCACACTGGACCTCATCACTTGGACCAGATCCTATTTCGAAAAGAAGGGCATCGAGCATGCGCGGCTTGAAGCCGAATTGCTCCTGGCCGAAGTGCTGGGCTGCGCGCGCATTCGCCTGTACGTGGATTTTGAAAAGCCAGTTGGCGCCGAGCAGCTCGCGCGTTTTCGCGAGTACGTCAAACGGCGCGGCGAAACGCGCGAACCGCTGCAGTACATCCTCGGCCACACGCAATTTCTCGATCTGAAAATCAAAGTCACCCCCGCAGCGTTGATTCCGCGCCCTGAAACCGAAATTCTCGCCGTGTGGGCCGTCGAGCGCGCGCTGGAAATGAGCGCCGCTGTGAGTGCCACCGCATGCTTGTCCCGCAGTGCCGGCGAAGGAAATGTTGCCGCGGGTACAGCGGCCTCAGAGACACCTTCCAAGACGACAATCGAAGAGCAACCGCCGCTGGTTTTCCGTCCGCGCACCAAAGTACCGAAATCCACCGGCGCGGGAGTAAGCGTGCTGGAACTCTGCACCGGCAGCGGCTGCATTGCGCTGTACATGGCGTCGAAACTGTCCGAAGCACACATTGTGGCCACGGACATTTCGAAAGAGGCTCTGGACCTTGCGCGCGAAAACGCGACGGCGTTGAAGCTGGATGCGCGCGTTGAGTTTTTGAACGGGGATTTGTTCGGAGCGCTGAGCAATGCAGGCGGACCGCCCGCACCACAAAATGCAGGCTGCCCGCCTGCACCACAATTATTCGATCTCATCGTCGCCAATCCGCCCTACGTGGACGAAGCCAGCAAGCCCGCGCTGCAGCCCGAGGTCCGCGATTTCGAACCGCCGGCTGCGCTCTACGGCGGCAGCGACGGCACCTCCATTATAAGGCGCATCCTTAACGAAAGCGCCGCGTGGCTCAAACCCGGAGGATATCTCGGCCTCGAATTCGGCGCCGGACAAGCCGAACGCATTTTGCAAATTGCGCAAGCCACCAAACTCTTCATAGACCTGAAAATTGAATCCGACGCAGCGAAACTCCCGCGTTTCCTCTTAGCTCGCACGAAAGCATAAGCACAATGCGCGCGAAGCCCGTCCCACCGTTACTCCGCACTCTGGACTCCGCACTCACACTCGAAAAAGCAATGCACCTAATAAGATATCTTTTCTGAAGGATTCCCGGCGATATAAATGTCAATCCTTTGGTTCGGGCGTCTCTCATCCGTTGAGAGCTGCCTTGTCTTGATGTCTTGAAAGCGATTACGTCGGATAAAAGGGGGTGGCGCGAGCAATGGTTCAGATCAATTTCGCTTCGCGCGAAGTGAACTGCAAAATCGTGTACTACGGGCCCGGGCGCTGCGGCAAGACCACCAACTTGCAACTCGTCCATGAGAAGGCGCCAGCCAACTCGACGGGCGAACTGGTTTCGATTGCAACTGAAACCGACCGTACCCTGTACTTCGATTTCCTGCCGCTGGATTTGGGCACGGTCGCAGGCATGCGCACGAAGTTTCAGCTCTACACCGTACCTGGACAAGTCTACTACGACGCCACGCGCAAGCTGGTCTTGCAGGGCTGCGACGGCGTCGTCTTCGTCGCAGATTCCAATCCCGATTTGATGGCCGAGAACATCGAATCGCTCGACAACCTCGCCAAGAATCTGCGCGAGAACGGCTTGGACCTCATGGACGTCCCGCTGGTGCTGCAGTTCAACAAGCGCGATCTGCCCAACGCCATGTCCATCGACGAACTGAATTCCAAGCTCAACCGCAACAATTGGGCGACGGTCGAAGCCGTGGCGGTAAACGGCGACGGCGTGTTCCAGACTTTGAAAGCCATTTCGCAGGGCGTGATCAAGCGGCTCAACCGCGAACAGGGCTTTACCGACGACGGCCAGCGCCGCGGCGGACGCCCATCCGCAATGGGCGCCAACGCGCGCGGAATCGCCACATCCAACAAGGGTCCTTCAGTCACACCCAGCGTCGCGCCCGGAAGATTGGGGCCGGCGAAGACGATGCCGTCCCCCGGCCCGAAGACGGCTGCGGCCACAGTCGCACGAACCGCGGCAATGGCCGGCGTCGCCTCGAAGACCGCAACCCCGCCCGCGCTCAAAAACGCCAAGACACCCACGGCTCAAGTCGCTGCGCGGCGTTCGTTCGATGCGCCGGGGCACGGCGGAGAGATGGGCGCGCCCAAACCCGCGGCCAATCCGTTCCGCGACCGCCTGGCTGAAATCAAGAAACAGTCTGCTGCGCCCATGGTGGAGGAAGCGGACGTGCCGCAGGAATCCGACGAAGAAGTCGTGATCACCGAAGCCGAAGCGCCTGCTCGCGGCGGCATCGGCCGCATGGCCAAAGTCGGGCTGGCTGCGGTACTGCTGCTGGGCGCGGCCTTCGTCGTGCTCGTCAAAATGGGCTTGATCCCCGGCATCAAATTCTGAGAATTCGAGAGGCGGCTTTTCAGCCGTCCACGCAACAACACGATTCGAAAGATCGGCGGCCACACGCGGATGGCCACGCGCAAGGCGCGAGAGCGGAGAACGACAATGGCATTGGAACTGAGCGAAAAAATGCGGAGGGCCCGCCTGGTCTTCTACGAGCAGGACATCGAGGAGATCAACAAGATTCTCGCCGAATTCCTCGACCGTTCGCAGGCCAAGTGCGCGTTGCTCGTCGATAAGGAAGGCCACCTCGTCACGAAAAAAGGCTTCACCAAGTCCTTCAACACCGATTCCATTGCCGCGTTGGTCGCCGGCTCCTTCGCCGCTACCAAGCAGGTCGCGCAATTGCTCGGCGAAACCGAATTCACGGTCCTTTTTCATCAGGGCAAGAATGAGAACATCCACATCGCGCTGGTCGCCGAGCGCGCGCTGGTCGTGGTGATCTTCGACGATCGCACGACGCTGGGCATGGTGCGCCTTTATGCCGATGAATTGACTCAGAAATTGACCGAGAGCATGCTGCGTTCGTTTGAGCGCAACAAAGACAAGGACGAAGGGGTTGGGCAGGATTTCGTTGCCGCGGCCGATCAGGCGCTGGACGATTTCTTCGGGCCGTCGGAGAAAAAATGAGTTGTAGAACGGAGCATTGCTCCGTTTTGTGCGACGACTTGCCGCGTTGAATGAACGGAGCAGTGCTCCGTTCTACTTTAAGTCCGGAGCAGTTCATGGCGTTCAAGGGCAACATAGAGAGTTTCAGCCTCGCGGATGTGTTCCAGAACCTTGCGATGAACACGCAGACTGGAACGCTGCGCATCACGCCCGAACGCAATCCCAACGCTGAGGAGAAATACGTTTATTTTCAGGACGGCGCCGTGCGCTTCCTTTCGGGGACGTCGCGCGCGCCGCTGCTTCCACCAGAAGTGTTTCTCGCGCGCGGCTTCGTGTCGAAAAGCGAATTCGACGCCGCGCTCATTCGCCAGGCCGAAACGCACGAACCGCTCACCGCGTGCCTGATCGGCATGGGTTACGCCAACGAGCAGCAGGTGCAGGACCTGCTTGTGCACCAGATCGAAGAGGAAATCTACGATCTGTTCGGCTGGGAAGCCGCGACGTTCGAATTCAACGAAGGCCCGCCGCCCGAAGGGCTCTTCGCCGCCGAAGCCGCCGAAACCGGCTGGGGCATTTCCATCCAAGTTTCGCACGTGATCATGGAAGCCGCGCGGCGCGTCGATGAATGGGAACGCCTGCGCAAAGTCATTCCGTCGCAGAAAGAAATCTTCGTCGTCGATCTGACCGTGCGCAAAGCCATCGAACGCGGCGAAATGGAAACCGATCCGGTCGAACGGCGCGTGGCCATGCTCGTCGATGGCGCGCGCGACGTCGAAGACATCGTGAACGATTCGAAGCTCTTCAAATTCGAAGTCATCGGCGCGCTGGCTGGCTTCCTGCAATCATCCGTGATCCGTCCCGCGACGCTCAATGAATTGAATTTCTCCGAAGGCGAATGCTCGCGCCTCGACCTGCCCAAGCGCCGCGTCAAAATCCTCGAACGCATCCTCGCGCTTGGCGGCGAAAACCTGCGCATCCGCCGCGAACTGGCCGACCTCATGGCCAAAATGGGCCAGACCGAACACGCCTGCATTCACTACAGCATCCTGGCCAACGCCGAGCTCAAAGACAACAACGAAGAGGGCGCGGTCGAAATCTACAAGCGCATCCTCGCCATCGCGCCGTCCAACGTCAAGATTCGCGGAGCGCTCGCGGCGCTGCTGTCCAAGCGCGGCCAGAAGCGCGACGCGTTCATGCAGTATCAGGAGTTGTTCGAGAATCTGCGCGACCAGCATCTGCTGCGCGAAGCGCGCGATGCCGCCGCGCGCGCGCTCGAAAACGATCCGACCAACGCCAAGATGCGCAACGCGCTGGTCGAATTGCTTCTGATGGAAGACAACCACGACGAAGCCGCCAATCAGCTCGAACAGCTTGGCGACCACGCCGCGCGCGCGCGCAACACGGGGCTTGCCGCGGAATCGTACCGGCGCGCAATGCAGTACCGCAAGAACATCCGTCCGCTCAAGAAAAAACTCAACGAAGTTCTGCTCACCAAGGAAGACCGCGCCGCGCGCCGCCACCGCATGACCTTGTCGCTGGTGCTGATCGGGCTGATCGCATTGGCCTTCGGCGGAATTTATTATTGGGAAATGCTCAATCAGACCAAATGGGATTCCGTCAAGGAGCAGGTCGAGCAGAAGCGAAAGCTGGCCGGCGTGCTTGAGGACCGCAGCGATTTTCTCGAAGCCAAGGCGCGCGTGGGCGAAGGCATGCAGGCGCTTAGCGACGTGCGCCGGGTCTGGTCGCCGATCCGCCGCATCAATCAGCACGCCGACGACCTTTACGAAATCCTGAAGCGCGATGAAGAACGCCTGGTCACAAAGATCGAGACGTCCAAGCGCAACGCCGAAAAGAAACGCGAGGAAAAGCGCGACGACGTGAAAATGGACCTCGACGCCCACAATTACGTTTCCGCGAAGCAGCGCCTGGAAGACCTGTTAAAGGATCCAAACGAATCCGATGAAAACAAACGCAAGAATCAGCTTGAGCTCAACAAGGTCAACGCACTCATCGCCCGCTACGATGCGGGGCTCGAAAAAATCCGCAAAATGAAGGACAACCCCGCCGCGGTTTTTAAGGACGCCGGGGAGCAGATGCGGACGATTCAAGCGTTCATCCGGGACTTCGCCTCCGCAAAGATGCCGAAGCCGTTTCCCGCGCTCCTCCGCGTCCCGCTGCTGGTGACGCCGAGTCCTGAATTGGGCGAGGTTCAAGTGGACATGGACGGCGAACGCCTGGCGCCCATTCGCGGCGATGCGCCCTGGCAGGATCGCGTCGTGTATTATCCGATCTATCCGGTCTCCAGTTCGCACACATTCACGTTCACCAAGCACGGCTACACCAGCCAGGTCGAAAACACCGCGGCGCATTCGACCGACGCCTACGTCGAGGCGCGCATCCATCTCGACCGCAAGCCGGCGCTGACCGCCAATTTCCCTTATCAATTCGACGGTGAGGCTAGCTACTTCAACGGGCTGCTTTATGCCGGCACATCGGAAGGCTCGCTCTTGGAGATCGACGTGAAGACCGATCCGCCGGCGGTGAATGCGCGTTTTGATGTCGAGCAGCCGCTGGCCGGCGTTGAAAAGCGCGTTTTCGGGAAGATCTTCGTGTCGCGCGAATCAGGCAAGCCGCCGACATTTTTCTATTGCACCAAAGCCGGCTATTGCGCCGCGGTCGTCAAAAAAGGCAGCAAGTTCGAACTGGCGTGGAATCAGCCGGCCTCGCGGCAGCTCGATCCCGGCCAGACCGGTTTGGATTTCCCGCCGACGTTCTTCGATCACAACGGCAAGACCAAAGCCGCGCTGGTCACGCCTACGCGCGTGATTCTCATCGACGCCGACAGCGGCTCCGCCGCGTCGCTGCCGCTGGAATTGCCGCATCCCGCTGGCGGTGCGCCGGTCGTGCCCACCGCCGGCGCCGCTTACATCGACCGCGAAGGCGGCATGTTGGCCATTCCGGGCAGCGACAGCAACATTCACTTGATGAGCCTGACCTCCACGCCGGGCAAGCCCAAAAAGGCGGACGTGTGGCAAACGAATCTGCAAGTTGCCGCCTCCGTGATCAAAGTTGCGCCGGTGGCCGTCTCCGACGTGCTGGTCGTCACCGGAAACGATGGCAGCTTGCGCTTCTTCAATTTCGTGGGCCGTCGCGAACCGGCGGAACGCATTCTGGCCGGCGGAACTTCCGCGCCGCCGCTTGTCGACGGCCTGCGCTTGTACTATGCGTGCTCAGGTGCGCCGGGCAAGGAAGGCGTGTCCATGCTGGACATGAGCGTGGGCAACGACCGCGTGCCCAAGTCCAATCCTGATTTCCCGCTGGTTCACACGCCGACGCTTCTGGGCAACCGGGTCTATTGCGTCGGCGCGGCGCCGAACATGCTTTACGCGATCGACGCGCAGGACATCATGCACATTTACTGGAAATACAAAGTGGACCGCAAAATCGCATGTTCGGCGATCGCCGGCGAAACGCGCATCTACATTCTCACCGCCGATGGCGGGCTGATCGGATTCGACGAGCCGCGCTAACATTTTGTGGTGCAGGCTTCCAGCCTGTGACTTATACTGCGGCGCAAATGCTTTTTGCAGGAACTGACATGAGCACCAAGACGCTGCTTTTCACCCTTCTCCTCGTCATTTCATTCGTTCCACTCGCGCTTCGCGGCAGCGACGACGCGCGCAACCCCACCGACATCGAAATCGATTTCTGGGAACGCCGCCAGGACCGCGACCCCAAGGATTTCATGTCGCCTGAAAAATTGGGCGAGGCTTACGTTCAAAAGACGCGCGAAACTGGCGACTTCGCCTGGCTCTCGAAAGCCGAAGTCGTGCTCAAAAAAGCGCTCGCGCTCAAATCCAATCACCTCGCCTCGCTCAACTGGCTTTCCTACACGTACACTCTGCAGCATCGTTTCAAGGATGCCATTTCCTTGAGCGAAAGCGCGCTCAAAGTGGACGCCAACGATGGCTTCTCCTACGGCGTGCTGGGCGATTGCTATTTGGAAATGGGCGACTTCGACAAATGCGAATCCAATTATGTGCGCGCGATGGAATTGGCGCCCGGCATGTTTTCATTTTCGCGCTGGGCCAATCTGCAATTCATGCGCGGCGGCATCCCCGAATCGATCGAATTCCATAAACAGGCGCTGGCTGATGCCGTGAAAAACCGGATCGCCTGCAACATTGCCTGGTGCAACGTCCAGTTGGGCTACATGTATTTCCGCATCGGGAATTTCGAAAAGGCCGGTGAGGATTACCAAGCCGCGCTTGAGGCATTCCCGCAAAGCAATCTGGCGCTCGAATACCTCGCCGAACTGCGCGCGGCGCAAGGCAAGTACGACGAGAGCGCGGAACTGTACGAAAAAGCGCTGGCCATCACGCCGCGCCCCGAGACCTATCAGGCGCTCGGTGACATGTGGGCTTTCGCCAATCAGCCCGAAAAAGCCAAACCGCTGATCGCGAAAGCGGCCACGCTCTACCTCGAATCCGTTAACAGAGGCAACATTCACTACTTCCATCATCTGGCCGGCTTGTATTCGGACTCGCAGAAGCTTCCCGACGAAGCCCTGCGCTGGGCTCAGCGCGATTATGAGATCCGCAAAGGCGTTTACGCCTGCGACGGTCTGGCGTGGGCCTATTACAATCGCGGCCAGTACAACGAGGCGGCCGACGCCATGAAAAAAGCGCTCGCCTTTGGCACCCGCGATTCGCACCTCTATTACCATGCGTCGATGATTTATTTTCAATCCGGCGACATTGCCGCCAGCCGCGCGATGGTCAAAAAAGCCGCCGAGTTGAACCCCAACTACAATAAGTTCCACGCGCACCGCTAATTGTTCGTAGTCCCGCCTTTAGGCGGAAGGGTGTCGCATCCACGAAATCCATTCCGCCTAAAGGCGGGACTACGAACTTTTTTCTCACTTTGGCGACTTTTTCCCGCTGCTCTGAACACAGCTTTAATGTAATCTTAAACATCGGCAAGCTTGCTGTGTGTACACTATTTGCTCCGTCCGTGATTTGGACTGTGCATCTACTACTGTTGTGTCCCGCAGTTCGTGTAAGAAACATGATCGAGGCACATGCGCCGCAGTATGGATAACCTTGGTGTTAATGCACGCCAAAAAACGCGCGATTTGCCTGACGAGTTGAGAAGCGGGTCCAGCATTTAGAGGTTAAGTTCATGCACTCGGCCAGAATCTTGATCACTATGCGCCAATTCAAGACACGCCCGCGAGGTGTGACGCTGATTATGGTCGCGGGCGTATTGGCAATCCTCGCTGCACTGGGGACGGCTTTCTACACCTCCGCCATCGTGCAATCCCGCTCTTCCGGCCATTATTCCGACTCGGTTCGCGCCGAATTGCTTGCCAAAGCCGGCATTGCAGACGCGGCGGCGCGCTTGCGCATGCAAACCCTCGAACGCCCCGAAAGCCCTTCGGACCCCTGGTATACCGTTGATTGGCGCAACGGCGCCGCGCGCAACATTTCCTTTCGCCAGCGCAACCTCACCAGGTCCAGCAACGAACATTGGCTGGGTTATTCGCGTTCGCTGAGCAACACCGCCGAGATCAACGGCGATCGCTATGTGCTCAGCGTCACCGATGCGCAATCCAAGATCAACCTCAATGCGTGCGACAATCTTGCGGTCGTCCTCGACAACCTCTGTCGCGTGATCGGCTCGCCGCTGACCTGCGCCGACTACAATTACCTTCAGCCGCGCATGTGGGCCGACTTGGGAGCCGTCGGTTACAACAAAAACACCAAAGACCAAAAAACCCAGCGCGATCTCTACTTCGAAGTCGACGGCCAGAATCATCCGATCCTCGGCAACGACGGCCTTGCCCGCTATGGCGACGGCTACGCCATTGCCGGCTACCGCTCGCGCCTGCCTTCCGGACGCTTTGGCAGCATCGACGATGTGCGCGACGCGCTGACGTATACTCCCAACGCAAGATATCCGGACCTCGAGATTCTTCAGCGCGAAATCAAATTCCAGGCCCTTCGCGATTACATCACCGTCGATTCCTGGGTGGACACTGCCACCGTCTCCACCGGCAAATTCGAATGGATCGATGGCCTTTTCGCCATCGACCGTGACAAAAGCTGGGTCGCCGACGACCCCAAAGGCGACCCTTTAAACCACCGCGGCTCTCTGCGCGGCTCCTACGTCTCGATCATGAACGGCGCTGGCGCCGGGCAGATGCGCAAAATCAATACCAACGGCATCGACTGGATTCAGCTCGATCAGCCCTTCATCGTTCCGCCCGGGCCCATTAGCTCCTACATGATCGTGGCCAAACCCGACATCAAGCCCGATCCGTATGACACTGTCAACAACACGGTCGCGCCGGATAAATACGCGCTCAAGCCCGCCGGCTCGCTCGATAAGGATCCCGACATCGACTATTCGCGCTATCCGCTCTGCATCCATCGCGCGCCGGTCAACGTCAATACGGCGTCCGACAAAGTGCTCGAAGCGCTTTTCCTCGGCGTGGACGTTCAACACGGCACGCCCATGGCCGTCGCCACCCAATGCAACGCACAGAACACCTCGAATGCCTGGAAAACTCAGGACCCGCATTATCTGGAAGTCCGGGTGCTGACGTTGACCGGCTGCAAGCGTGTGCCACAAGACACCGGCATGCCTATACTCGACGCGCGTATGGCGGATTTGACCAAAGATGTCACGTTCAACTACTTGAACAATTACGGCACGCTGTCCAAGAACGGCACGTTCGTTGACGGAGGCGGCGACATCAGCGAAGCGCACGAACTGGCCTACCGCGTGATCATGGCGCGCCAGCGCTCGCTCGATCTGACCACGGGGCTGGTCCTTGCCGACACGCAGCCCGACCCCGATCCCACCACTTACGACCCCGATACGCAGTTCAAAGGTTACGAGCGCGGTCCCATCCGAAGTTGGGACGATCTGTATTTCCGCGTGATCAAACCCTGGGACGACATCCGCTCCTACGGCAGCCCCGCCGACAGCGGCCGCAAAACCATCCCCTATTCCGGGAATCCCGGCAAATCGGTCAGCAAACAAAAGACCTCCGTGGCGCGCATGCTCATGGCCAATTTTAATCCCAACACCGATATCCTCAAATTCAATCCAAACATCGAATGGATCGACCGTTGGGGCCGCAATTTCACCGAGATGGAACCGATCATGATTTACTCCGGCAATATGCCCCGCTATGCGGCGGGCGATGCCAACCACATGTGGAACTATTATTACGGAAACTCCAACAACAACGGGCGCGGCGGCTATTACACCCGCACCTTCCGCTACAAATCCAGCGAAATGATCGACAAGACCGATCTCAACCGCTCCACGACCGAACTCTGCTTCTCCTCCTTCGGCGTCTTCGACATCGACTCACGCGGCGAGATGGTCAAGGACGGCGTGGTTCTGGCCGAACGGCGCGTGAGCGCCACGGTCAAGACTTACAACGTGTGGCGCGAAACCACGCAGTTGCAATTCTCGCGCGGCAAATTCGACGTTGCCGGCGGCACCGGCGCGCTCGGCACCAACAAATCCGGCCGCATCACCCGCGACAACCACAACGTCTTCGATCGCCAGCCGCTCAACACGCTCCCCGAACCGCTGGTGCCGCTGGGCTACAAAATCAATCCCGGCAAACTCAACGACCTGCTCGACCCCTCTGCTCCAGCAGGCCGCGACGTCTGGCTCGCCGCCAAACCTGCGGGCATGCCCGATGCCGTTGCCAACCGCATCTTCCCCGCCACGTGGGACGGCCAGATCGTGCTCGCCACCAACATGCTCGATTACACGAGCGATGGTTGCACCTTCCTCGCCAGCTTCAACGGCGATCTCGACACCGATACGTGCCTGGGCAATGGCAAGGAATTGGCCAAGAACCCCAACGACCGCCGCGTGCGCGTCGTGGACACCATCAGCCTGCTGGGCGTGCTCAACGACACCGAAGTCGATTACGATCCGACCAGCACCGACAACAACGGCAAGAAAATCTCTCAAACCACATACAACACCTTCTCCACCAACGACATCGCCGGCGAATACTTCGGCCCGCTTAATCCCCAGAATTACTGGGAAAATGTGCTCTGCCGCCAGGGCGATTTGCGCGCGGAAGGCGTCTGGCTGGGCTGGCCCGGCGTCTCCGGCAAGGACGCTTCGCTCAAATACGTTTATAAGAACAATTACCAGATTGAAAATGGCGATGGCATGACCGTCTTCATGTGGTTTAAATCCAACTGGACCGGATCCGATCACCGCGAACACGAATTCATGAACGTCAATCGCGTCGGCGATCCGTGGACCCGTGGCGTCCACAACCTCGTCAAATTCGGGCGCTACTCTTTTGCCAACCTTACCGACGGACAGGTCTATAACCCGTGGCGTTCGTCCGACAATTGTCTTGCATTCGCCACCGACGGCACCATCGATTCACCCGGCCATCGCTCCGATTGGAATTCGTATCTCCACGGGGGCACTTGGAATGTTCCCGACAACGGCAGCCGCGAATCACCGTCGTTCCACGTCCAGCCCTTCCGCTGGGGCTCGGTCGGCGGCGTCTTCAAGTGGGACACCTTCGTCGCCGACAACCCATCCACCGAATTCTCCGGCTGGTGGGAGAACGAAGGCACGCGCAACAATGCCGACCGCAATCAATTTATCACGCTTGCCAACCGCCCCTTCATCGATTCACAGCGCGATCCCGAAGGTCCCAACTGGTCGCCGCAGTATTTCTGGAAGGACGCCATCGTGGCGGAACTCTACGGCATCGACATCGGCAATAAAGGCAGCATCAACAGCACCGTCCAGCAGCAGGCCGGCTGGTCGTGGCAGGACGCCGCTTCCGACGAAACGGTCTTCGGCATCAACAACCTCAACAAATCGCAAACTGAACGCAATATCCGCGTTACGCCTTCCGACGGCACTTGCGCCGTGATCGACGAAATCAAAGTCTGCAACAAAATGTGGAGCACCGACCGCGTCTACAAGGAGCAGACCACCTGCCGTTACTTCACCCCGGATTACCCGGGCGATCCCAGTGCCTGCCCCACCTTTACTTCGCAATCCATGCTTGATTCGCTCTACGGGCCCGTGACCAACCGCCACGACGAACTCATCCAGGTGGCCCGCGTGACCTGGTCATCTTTTAACCCGCGCTTCAATTTCGAAAATAAGGCGCGCAAAGGCAAACGCTTCGAAATGATCAAGCAGCATTCCGGCATCATCAATTTTCGCGGCCCCTTCGACTACATCCAGTACAACCTGGACGTGCTCAAAGCCACCGCCGCCGCCGAAGACCGCCAAAACGAAGGCTCCGCGAACAAGCCCGTCATGGTCCAAAGCGTCTCCGTTTCGCCCCTCGGCGTCGAACGCCCCTCGCCGGTCGATTACATCAAATACGGCCTCAAGGAAGGCCACGCCTCCCGCGGTGTGGAAGTCGCCTTGCTCAAAGCGGGGGCGGTGCCCGTCAATGGCAAGTGGTGGGAATCCCCCGAAGACCTCAACGCTTACGATGACCCTGCCCAGCGCGCGGTGCTCAAAGCCAGCGAACTCTACTACCGCGTGCGCTTCCGCTACCACGCCGATCCGCTCGTCGGCATCGCCTCCGGCTCCGGCCAATTCCCGGACGTGGACCCCACCCAGCATTTCGTGCTTGACACGCCCGTCTTTGACGACATTACTGTGCTCTACATGACCAGCGACATGCCCATCCTTAATTTCAAGGAGCAAACCGAATGACGCCTTCTCTTCCGACGCGGCTCGCCCAACTCAGTCTCGCGCTGTGTGCGCCGCTGCTCTTTCTGGTCTGCTCCGCTCACGCCGCGGCGCCCGGCGTGCCCCCTCACAATGGGGGTCCGGGCGGTGACTTCTCCGAGAAGAACTTGAAGACCATCTCGGGCACGCTGCACATGAAGAAAGCCGGCGAAAAAACAGATGCGCCGGCATCCGCGGACGCCACGTCAAAGGATACCCCCAGCGGCGACGACAACTGCGACGGCTACCTCATTTCCCCGCAGGAAACCTACAAGCTCCAAACCTCCAACGAAAAGATCCTCAAGGATCTCCAGGAGCGCGACGGCAAGAAGGTCTCACTGCAAGGCAACATCGACGAAAAAGCGCAGGTCATTATCGTCCAGAAGATCCTCGACGGCGTCATGCCTCCCGCGGAGCAGCGAAATCCGCGTGCGTACGACTAATTCTTTTCACGCAAAGTCGCAAAGAACTCCGCAAAGCGCGCAAAGAAATTTCGGATTGAATGCTTTGCGCGCTTTGCGCCAACTTTGCGCCTTTGCGTGAACACGATTTACAATTCCGTTACACCCCTCTGCCGCGCCGCGTGGTATGCTAACAACATGGCGCAGCGGCAAATCCTGGTCATCGAAGACGACCCCGCCATCCGCAGAGGCATCGTGGATGCGCTGCGCTTCCACGCGTTTTACGTCAGCGAAGCCGGACACGGCCGCAAAGGCCTTGAAATGGCCGTGCAGAGCGAGTGCAACCTCGTGCTGCTCGATCTGGTTCTGCCGGGCTTGGATGGCCTCGACATTCTCCGCGAAATCCGAAAGAGCCGTCCGGCGCTGCCGGTGATTATTCTCACCGCCCGAGGCGATGAATCCGACCGCGTGCAGGGCTTGAAACTCGGCGCCGACGATTACGTGGTCAAGCCGTTCAGCGTCAAAGAACTGATTGCGCGCGTCGAAGCTGTGCTGCGCCGCTCGCCCGAACGGCCCAGCGACATTCGCGACGTCGATTTCCCCGGCGGCCGCGCGGACCTTGAACGGCGCGAAGTGCGCTTCAGCAACGGCCAGCGCAAGGAACTGAGCGAGCGCGAAGCCGAACTGTTGCGCTATCTGGCGTGCAACGCCGGCCGCGCCATTTCGCGCGAAGAAATCCTCACACGCGTCTGGCGCATCGGCGCGATGGGCGCCGAAACGCGCACCATCGACATGCATATTGTCCGCCTGCGCGAGAAACTCCACGACGATTCCGGCGAACCGAAGATTCTGTTGACGGTGCGCGGGAAGGGGTACATGTTCAATGCGTGAATGTAGTGCCAATAGGGCTAATAGGACCTATAGGGCCTATAAGCCCCATAAGATTTATGAGAAGTAACCTCCCATGACTCGCCCTTGGCACATCTGGGCCATCTTCGGCCTCTGTCTTGTGATCGTGCTCGCCACGATGGGCTGGACCACGCTCACGGTTTTGCGCCTCGACGAACAATCGACGAGGCAAACCGTGCGCGAAGAAAACGTGCGCCTCGCGCTGTGGCGCATGGATTACACGCTCACTCCGTTGCTGGCGCAGGAAACGGCGGTGCCGTATTTCGCCTATGGCGCGTTTTATCCGGCTGGCCGTGCGTACTCGGACATGTTCGGCAACGTGCGCAACGGCGAACCGGTCGTGCCCTCGCCGCTGCTGACCGAAGGCGCGCCGCACGCCGTTCTCTATTTCCAATTCGATCCCGACGGACAGCTCACTTCGCCGCAAGTCCCGCCGAAAGCGAAAATGGCCGCCGCTCAGACGTACTGTGCCACGCCCGAAAAAGTCTCCGAATCCGCCGCGCATCTGCGCGAATTGAAAGCGCTCATCACCCGCGACGCGCTGATGGCCATGCTTCCCGAAGAAAAGGCGCCGCCGCCGGCGTCGATCACATTTCTGAATGCAGGCGATAACAAGGGTGCCAACGACAATCCCGCCACTCAAAGGAGCCCGAACGATTCAAAGAATCCAGGCAACACGGGCAACAACGACTTGCCGCAAAATTTTGCGCAAAACGATGTGCCCAAACAGCAGCAGGCCGAGCCTCGCCAAAACAAAGGCAACTACAACCAAAAAGATTCCATTGAATGGGCGAACCGCAAGCGCAGCTACGATGAGGCACAAGCGCTCAATAATGCACCGCCGATGCAAATCGCGCAAAACGGCGCGTATCAATTCAACGGCGCGAACATTTTGCAAAACAGCGCGTTTACAACTGCACCCACCGACGCCTCCGCCGGCGTGGCGCAAGGCCCGATGAAACCGATCTGGGCCGGGCCGTCTTTGTTGCTGGCGCGCCGCGTTTCGGTCGGTGGAAAAGTTTACGTGCAAGGCTGCTGGCTGGATTGGCCGTGGCTTCAGGAGAAGCTGCTTTCGAAAGTGCGCGATCTGCTGCCGGATGCAAAACTCGAATCCGCGTCCGACGGCGAGGGGGATCGCTCCGACACTGTTCTTGCCGCGCTGCCCGCAAAATTATCTCCGGGCGCCACGATTCCCATCGAACCTTCCGCGTCGCTCTCGCCCGTACGCATTTCATTAATCATCGGCTGGGGCTGCGCGCTGCTGGCGACGGCCGCGGTGGCGGCGCTGCTCTTCGGCGCAGTGAGTTTAAGCGAGCGGCGCGGCGCGTTCGTCTCCGCCGTCACGCATGAATTGCGCACGCCGCTGACCACCTTCCGCATGTACGCCGAAATGCTCGCCGGCGGCATGGTCCCCAGCGACGAAGCGCGCCAAAGCTACCTCAACACGCTGCGCGCTGAATCCGAACGGCTGACGCATCTGGTTGAGAACGTGCTCGCCTACGCGCGCTTGGAGCGCGGCAGCGCGCGCAGCCGCGTGGAACGCGTCGATCTCGCGCACCTGCTCGACGCCGTCAAACCGCGCCTCGCCGAGCGCGCCGCTCAAGCGGGAATGAAATTGGAAGTCGACGCACCGAGCAGCGCCGCGCAGCACGTCACGACGGACGTCTCCGCCGTCGAACAGATTCTCTTCAACCTCGTGGACAACGCGTGCAAATACGCCGCCAGCGCCGTGCACAAGGAAATCCGCATCACCGCGGCGCGCAGCGGCGCGAAGGCCTCGATCCGTGTGCGCGACGCCGGCCCCGGTTTTTCCGACGCTGAAGCGCGCCGTCTCTTTCGCCCCTTCTCAAAATCCGCGCGCCAAGCCGCGCACACCGCGCCCGGCGTGGGCCTCGGCCTCGCGCTTAGCCGCAGATTGGCCCGCGATTTGGGCGGCGATTTGCGATTGGACCGGAGCGTGAAGGATGGGGCATGTTTTGAGTTGACGCTGCCGGCAGAGTAGTGATCAATTCCCGACGAATTGCATGATTCTCGCCGCATGCCCGCCGGATTTGGTTTCGCTCGAAATCTTGAGCGTCAGCGTGTGCTTGCCCGGATTGAGTTCCGTGGCGAACATCACCGTGCGCGGGTAGTGCAGGCCGGAACTAAAATGGTGGAACAGATTCACCGCTTGGGGCGCGCCGCCGTCGATTCGGGCTTCGACGATTCCGGCATCCGGGCCGGCGACGACATACGCGCCGATCGCTTTGCCTTCGAAGGGCAGCGAAACTTCCGCGCCAGATTCGGTGGCGCAGAGCATCGGGATTTTGGTGAAGCGCTCGCGTTTGGAGCCGGCAAGTTTCGCCCAATCGGGAACGCCCAGCGTCCAACCGCTTTTGACTTCAGCGCGCTGCGGGTCGATAAAGCGCGCCGATTCGTAATTGAACTCATCCAGCGGCGGCGGAAGTTCATGGGCTTTGAGCGCGGCGGTTTTGGGCAGCGCCTCGCGCCACGCGCGATTGAAGAGCGTCTCGATCATCTTGGCGCACAACGCGTTTCCGGGCTTCGCCGGGTGCACACCGCCGTATATTTTCCACGTCAGCGCGCCGGAACTGATTTCCTCGGCGACTTCCTTCGCCAGATTGACGGTCGAAACCGAATAGCGCTGCGCGACGGCGTCGTGCGCTTCGATGGTCAATGGCGCCTGCTTTACCTGAAGCGTTTTAAGCATGCCTTCGTTTACGAAAAACGTGATCACGATGTCCATGTTTGGATTGGCGCGCAGCGCGTGGCGCACGATCCCTTCCATGCCGCGGATGCATTCGGCGCGCGTGTGGGCCGCGTCCTGGTCGTCGTTGACCGCGAATTCGATGAAGAACAAATCGACTGGGCCTTTTGAAAGAACATCCGCATCAAGGCGCGCAGCGCCCGTGGTCGAGCACGTCGAGGCGATGCCCGCGTCGATGAAATCGAAGCTCGTCTCGGGGAAGCGAGCCCTGAGTATTTCGCAAACCATTGGCCGATAACCGTTCATTTCGGTGATCGAGCCGCCGATGAACGCGACGCGGCCTTTCTTCGCGCGTTCGAATTGCAGTCGCGAATTGTCGAGGCTGCCGCGAAGCTGAATGTTCTCGCCGAACGTGTCGCCGGCGCGAACGACGTGCGCGAAAATCGCGAACGCGAGGAGAGTAGAGAGGATTTTCATGGTGTGCCTTCGGCTGGCGGAGGAGGGTTATCCGGCGCCTCAATTGCAACTGCGTCACCGGGCTGAGAGATCGACGCGAAACCGACTGCACCCAGAATCAGCACGAACGCAACGATATGGTTCCACGCCGGCCATTGTTTGAAATACAAAATCGCGAAGACGGTGAACACAATCAGCGTGATCACCTCCTGCATAATCTTAAGCTGGAATTTGTCGAATTTCGCGGCGCCGTAGCGATTGGCCGGCACTTGCAGGCAGTATTCGAAGAAGGCGATGCCCCAACTGATCAAGATCGCCTGCCACATCGCCGTTTTGGTGTACTTGAGATGCCCGTACCAGGCGATTGTCATGAAAATGTTGCTGAGCACAAGCAATATGACGGTGGACATTGCTGAATTTCCTCAGGGCTGAGTCGGATTGGAATCGTGCTTTGCATCCGGCGCGGCAGTTTCGCCGCCGCGCTGTTCGGACGCTTGCGCCTCTTGCGCTTCTTCGGCCTCGCGCTCCTTGAGCCATTTATCGAGTCGCGCTCTGCGGCGAAACATCAAAATCAGCCGCAGCACGATCCAGACCAATAGAATGCCGAGAGCCCAAATGTAGCGCGTTTCCATGCGCGCCAGTTGTAATCTGTGAATTGGAAAATCGCAAGCAAACTCAATGCCACCTGCACACGTGACGGCAGCAAGGCGCCGGAATTTTCAAAAACGACGCTAACTCTTTGCCACTCGCACGCTATAATTCACGCGTCGGTCGGATTTCAGCAACGGCGAGGTGCTCATGCACATTTCTCAAAATCTTTCGCAGCGGATGGAACAGAAGCTGGTTATGACCCGGCAGATGATCCAGTCCATTGAAATGCTGCAATTGCCTCTGATGGATTTGATGCAGAACATCAATCAGGAACTCGTTGAAAATCCCTGCCTCGAATTGAAAGAAGCTGAGCCGGTCAAGGAAGCCGATCCCGACAAGCCCGCCGCCACCGTCAAAGAAATCATTCGCGATGAGAAAGAAAATGAAGTACACAAGGACAAGGAACCCGCCAACGAAACCGAAGCCCGCATCAAACGCCTCGAATCGCTGATGAACGAATGGAACGATCCCAATACGCGCACCAGCAATTCCGGTCCGCGCGGCGGCGGCGATGACGACGCCAAAATGGAGGCGATGAACAACACCGCCGCGCCCGCCACCTCCCTCGAAGACTTTCTCACCCAGCAACTGCACATCTCCAAAGAAGAAGAACGCCTCAAAGAGTTAGCCGAAGTGATCGTCGGCTCGCTGGACGAAAGTGGCTTTCTGAAAGTGCCGCTGATGGAATTGTTCTACAAGACCGAAGCCGGCTTTCGCCAGGAACTCATTCCCGGTGGCTGCACTGAAGAAGAGGCCGAATTCGCGCTTGAACTAGTGCAAAGCTTTGAACCGCCGGGCGTCGGCGCGCGCACGGTGCAGGAATGTTTGCTCTTGCAGTTGCGCCGCATTCCGGGCGAGACGGAATTTGAAGAGAAGCTGATCGAAAAACATTACGACGACCTGAGCCACAACCGTCTTCCCAAAATTGCCAAAGAAATGGGCGTGAGCGTCGATCGCGTCAAGGAAGCGCTGGGCGTCGTCGCGCATTTGAATCCAAAACCGGGCCGCGGTTTTGGCGGCGGCCGCCCGCAGTACGTGGTACCGGACGTGCATGTCGATGAAATCGACGGTCAATTGGTGATCCGCATCAACGAGCATTTCCTGCCCACGCTGCGCATTTCGAACGATTCGCTGCAATTGCTCAAGAAGGAATCGAACAACGAGCAGGTGCGCGATTACATCATGGGCAAACTGGGCAGTGCGATGTGGCTGATGGAATCGGTGATCCAGCGCCGCAACACGCTCTATCGCATCACGCAGCAGATTGTGGACATCCAAAAAGATTTCTTCGAACACGGCCCGTCGCACTTAAAGCCGTTGATGATGCAGGAAGTTGCTGAGCGGATCGGCATGCACGTTTCGACCGTCTCGCGCGCGCTGGCCGGAAAGTATATTCAAACGCCGCAGGGATTGTTCCCGATGAAGTATTTCTTTACCGGCGGTTTCTCGACCGGTGAAGGCGAAGCCGAATCCAACCGCGCGATCATGCTCAAGATCGCCGATATGGTCAAAGTGGAAGACAAGAAGAACCCGCTGAGCGACGAGGAAATTGTGGCGAAGCTGAAAGCCGACGGCGTCGAAATCGCGCGCCGCACCGTGGCAAAATATCGCGAGAAGTTGAATATACCCAGCAGCCGGCAGAGACGGGAGTATTAAGGCGCAATGTATGGATTTCCTAAGTAGAATTCGCGAGGGACTGAGCGAGCGACAGCGAAAAAAGCATCGCTTATTCGCGTGGCTTGGGGCAGTTGCCTTCACGGTCCTGTCAGCCATTTTTGGCTACAGATTATTTTTATTGTATTTCGGACTTAGCAAGCAGGAATTAATCTGGGAGCCTATCAGCTACATTTACCACGAACTTGGTTTTTGGCCTGCGGTGTTGGTGCCTCCGCTTACCGGCGTCGTCGTTACATACGTTAACTATCGCTTGGGCAGATCCGAACCGCCAACGCAAAAAACGACAAGCAGTGAAACCGACATGAGTTCCTGACGCGGAACCCGCCCATGCAACGCACCGTCACCCGCGACGTCCAACTCCTCACCAACCACGCGCAACGCACGCGCATGTTCGGCAGATCGGCGTGTAGCGTCATTCCTCTTTTGGCCGTCGGTGTGTTCTTTCTCGCCATGGGTGTCATGGTCACCTTCGGCCGCAACAATGCAGGCTTGAGAACCGGCGCAGTCGCCAATTACGGCGGCTTCTTCATCATCTTTTTCGGCGTGCTGCTAACCGTTCCCTGTATCTACGCCTTGGTCTCGCGTTCGCGCTACCGCGCGCGTGCTCAGCGCTATGCAAATGAGCCTTGGCTGGCCGATTTTGCATGGGACCCGCAGGGAATTTCAGACGCGCCGCGGCTCTTCGGCAAATGGTTCTTTGCGCTCGCGGTGAGCGCCGTGCTGGCGCCGCTGACGTACATTCTGTTCGTCAATCCGACGATGGGCTGGGGCATGGGGCGCTATATCGCGCTGGGCGTCATCTGTCTCTTCGATTTCTTCGCGCTGCTCCTGATCGGCACAGCCGTCGTCGCGCTGATCCGCCGCGTGAAGTACGGCCCCAGCCGTCTGTTCTTCACGCAATTTCCGTTTCACCTCGGCGGGCCGCTGAGCGTGAACTTCACGTCCGCCCGCCCCATCGCGTCATTTAAAAGCATTCGCTTTACGCTGCGTTTTGTTCAAGAGAAAATCACGCGCCGCCAAACCTCGCGCGGCAGCGAAACGCAGGTCACTGCCTATCAAACCTACGCCGACACGCTGCTGATCGACGAACCCGGCACCAGCGGCCCCTCCGGGCAGGCCTTTCCGCTAAGCTTCGATCTGCCGGATGCGCCGGAGTTGGCGACGAAACTCTCCGGCATGCCCGCGCAATATTGGGAGTTGGAAATCCACGCCGACACTCCCGGCGTGGATTATGAGGCGCTGTTTCTCCTGCCGGTCTATTCAGAACCAGCCTGACCGCCCTAAAATCCAATTGCCCGCGCTGCGGTAATCGGCGATAATCCATACTGGAGGAATTTGCTGCATGGCCAAATGCGTACTGGCATTCTCCGGCGGACTCGACACGCTTGTCGCCATCGCGTGGCTCAAGGAACGCCGCAATTTCGACGTCGTCGCGCTCGCGGTGAACGTCGGGCAGGGCGAAGACCTTGAGGAGCTTGGCGAGATTGCCTTGCGCGCGGGCGCGATTTCGGCGCGCGTCGAAGATCTGCGCGAGACGTTTTTCAAAGACTACATCGCCAATTCGCTGCGGGCGCTGGCGCATTACGAACAAAATTACCTGCTCGCTTCGGCGCTGTCGCGGCCGCTGATCGCGCGCGAACTGGTGCGCGTGGCTCAGGAAGAAGGCGCGACGCACGTGGCTCACGGCTGCTCCGGAAAAGGCAACGACCAGATTCGTTTCGAAGCCGGCATCACCGCGCTGGCGCCGAGTTTGAAGATCATCGCGCCGCTGCGCGAATGGGAATACAAGAACCGCGAGGAGCGCATCAAGTATGCGCAGTCCAAACGACTGATGCTGCCCGCGCAAAAATCCGGCGGCATCCGCTGCGGCTACGATTTGAATCTGTGGGGCCAGTCGATCGAATGCGGCGCGCTCGACGACGCCAACACGCCGCCGCCCGAAGACGCCTACACGCTTTCCGTCTCGCCACTGAAAGCGCCGAACGACCCGCTGGAGATCGAGATTGAATTCCAGGACGGTTTGCCGGTGGGCTTGAACGGCAACAAAATGAAAGCCGTGCCGCTAATCGAGCAACTTAATCAACTCGCCGGCGCGAACGGCATCGGCCGCGCGGACATCATCGAGGACCGCCTGGTCGGATTCAAATCGCGCGAAGTGTACGAATCGCCGGCTGCCACGACACTTTACATCGCCAAGCGCGGGCTGGAACAGATGACTCTTTCGCGCGATTCGCTGCAAGTTCGCGACGGCTTGGCCGTGGCGTACGGGCGCTGCGTGTACAACGGGCAATGGTACAGCGAGTTGCGCGAGGCACTCGACGCCTTCTTCGAACGCCTCAACCGCAACGTCACCGGCACGGTGCGCGTGCGTTTGTACAAAGGCCAGGCCACGGTGACCGCGCGCAAGAGCGAGTGCAGCCTGTACAACACGGGCACGTCGGCGTTCCGCGACCAGGTGGACAACGAAGCGGCGGAAGGGTTCATCCGCGTGTGGAGTCTGCCGCTGGCTGCGGAGGCGAAGCGGAAGGGGAAGAAGTAGGAATGGACTATTTTACATTTGTCATTTGATATTTGTCCTTTGGCATTTGTCGCCCAATTAGCTCGGCCAACCAGCGGAGGAGTAAATGTTTAAATATTTTTCAATCGGCGTCATACTCGGCATATTGGGCGTAGTCGTTGGCTTGTTGATTGTCTGGCTCGCCGTGTCGTCGTGGACTTCGCTGAGCACGCATTGGCTGAACACGGCACTGGTGCTGCCCAGCCTCGGCCTGATCGGCGGCGCGATGATCGCCAAAGGCAAATTGGAATCGCACAGCGGTTTGCGCGCGCTGCTGGCGCTGGCCGCCGTTCCGCTGTGTGGATTTTCAAACTACATGGCATTCATCATTACATCGCGAACGTGGTTCGCCGACAAAATCGCGCCTGAACACCAGTCGCTTTTTTATCAAATCGCGAATCCGGAGGTGATGCCCGCGTTCGCATCAGGCAAATCCGGCTCAGCGGAATCGTGGCTGATGTATCTGATCGTCGGTTTGGTTGCGGGGCCGGCGGTGGTTTGGTTTATGAGTAGGGATTGATTGTTCTGATTTGGAGTAAGTCCAGCAAACGAGGAGGCGGACGCGCTACACGTTGCAATCGCAACCGTTCATCGGTGCGATTATTTATTGACTTGGAATCACGCCCACCTGGCCAATCCTGCAATTCTCGATAAGCTGCGTGAAATTAATTCAAAGCGAGGCTTGCGCTCTCCGTTGATTGTGTCGCCAGACCGGATACCATGGCATTCGCGTGGTGAGCACATAAGGAGGCGCGCATGAGAAGAAAAACGATCGAGGAATTAATCGAAGAGGACAAGCAGGACGAGAACGTGCAGCGGATTCGCCGCGTTCGCCAAGAGCTGCACCGTTTATATCCAACAGTCGATGCGCTATTTGCCCACCTCGACGAGTTTGAGAAGAAACATCCGCGGCGAATGCACATTGCGAAGACCACAACGTCGAAGCGCGGCAAAACGCGGCAAGCGAAGCCCAAGCCCGTCGAAACTCCTGCTCGTCGGCGGGTTTGAGTTGCGCTTATTTTGAATCGAGCAGTTTGAAGGACTTTACGATGTCGTCGATGTCAGCGGCGTAATGGTCGAATTCACCTTTGGTCGCTGCCGCCAAAATGCGATAATTTCGAGCTTTGGTCGCAACCAGGTAAGACACAAGTTGAACGGTTCGCGTGGCGTTTTTGGCCGTGTTGGAGACTTCGCAATTCACGACCAATTTCATCGCGCTCGCTCCAGCAACTGTTAGATCCTTTTTTTCAATAACCATGTAGCCGCCCATTTCCTTGTTGGAGGATTCCATTTTCACAATTGAGTCCGCCCAGTCGGCCAGTGCCGTGGGTTGCCGAGGCTTCGCTTCGAGGACATCAACCGTTGCATGTTCGCTGGCTCCGTTGGCAAGCATTGAGAGCGCCCTGACGATGGTTGCACTGTTCTCTGTAACTGTCCACGACTCCGGAAACGCAATCTCGAATCCAAGCTCCGTCTTTGAGACAACCGTGCTCTGAGTGACTATTCTCAAAGAATTGACAATGCGCTCAATGTCCCCTTCATATATTTCGCTATCATGTGGGCGCACGACGAACGTCATATGAACGACATGCTTTCCGGCGACAAGGAAAAAGATCGTGCTCTGATCCTCCTCGGTATGGCGAAGTCTTATGCCTTCCGCATTGCCAACCTTGATTTTTGCCTGTTCGATGGCCTTTACCTTATTTTTTAAATTTCCGAGTTCCTCGTCGTTGAGGAGTTGAGGTCTTTTGTGCACTTGCTTGTCCACAGACGCGCTTATCTGAAGTTCGGCTTGCCCGTTCGCGCCAGGGGATTTGGGCGAGACCGCTGTGAGCGTGCCGCCTTTCGCCAGCGAATCGGTGATGCTCCACGAGTCAGGTAACGTAATTTCGAATCCGAGATTCTTATCTGCGAAGATTTTGTCGGCGGCGTTAGCGACCGCGCAGAGAATGTAAACCAAAGCGAGCGATTTTTGTATTTGCATATGAAATTCCTCAGCGCGTATCTACGCAATTCGAAACGAATGTACAGCCACAAAAAAAGCCGCTCCCTCGCGGTCGCGGCTATTGAACGGAGCGGGAGCTCCATTCTACAATTATCGATAAAACGCCACCATCTCGCTCAACGGCTTCGCTTTGATCTGCCCCGCATGTCCCGCCTGGCCGAAGGAGATCATGCGCTCCTTGCAGACTTTCTGCATCGCGGCGCGGGCGGGGCCGAGGTATTCGCGCGGATCGAATTTTTCGGGTTCGTTCTTGAAGAAGGTGCGGATTGAGCCGGTGATGGCCAGGCGCAGGTCGGTGTCCACGTTGATTTTTCGCACGCCGTTTTTGATGCCGAGCTGGATTTCTTCGACGGGGACGCCCCACGTCGGTTTGATCTTGCCGCCGGCGGCGTTGATGATGTCCTGCAATTCCTTCGGCACGCTGCTGGAACCGTGCATGACAAGGTGCGTGTTGGGGAGCTTCTTGTGGATTTCGATGATGCGGTCCATGGCGAGGATCGCGCCGTCGGGTTTGCGCGTGAATTTGTATGCGCCGTGGCTGGTGCCGATGGCGACGGCGAGCGCGTCCACGCCTGTCTTTTTCACGAAATCGAGCGCTTCGTCGGGATTGGTGAGCAGTTGGTCGCGCGTCAATTTTCCTTCCACGCCGTGGCCGTCTTCCTTGTCGCCCATGCCGGTTTCGAGATTGCCCAAACAGCCGAGTTCGCCTTCGACGCTCACGCCTTTGGCGTGCGCAAGAGCGACGACTTTATTGGTGGTCTCGACGTTGTATTCGTAGCTGGCGTGGCTCTTGCCGTCGGCTTGCAGCGAGCCGTCCATCATCACGCTGGTGAAGCCTTGTTCGATGGCACTGGCGCAGGTTTCGGGGCTGTTGCCGTGGTCCTGATGCAGGCAGATGGGAATCTTGGGGTAGAGTTCGACGGCGGCGCACATGAGATGATAGAGGAAGCGGTCGTTCGTGTATTTGCGCGCGCCGCGGCTGGCCTGAATGATGACCGGCGAATCCGTTTCTTTCGCGGCCTCCATGATGGCTTGAATTTGTTCCATGTTGTTGACGTTGAACGCCGCCAAACCGTAGCCGTTTTCGGCGGCGTGATCGCATAACTGACGCAAGCTGACCATTGGCATGTGTGAGACTCCTTATTTAATCAAGGCGAGACTGACGCGAAGCATATTGCTTCGTGCCGCCGCTCAGCACGTCACATTCCCGCATCAAGTGATTTGAAATCATACCAACAGACGCGGCAATTTCCAGCGTTGACTTGGCGTTTGCTAGAAACATCGAGCTTTATTTGCCATATTGTGCACAAACGCTAAAAATATGTAATCCGCAATATGCTCATTGTGCACTATCAAGCAACCGGTCCATTTCGCCGATAACGAGTGGGTCCGATAAGCAATTTGTGTAGGGCACGCCAAGTCTTGGCTGTCTCTTACATTGCACGTTGTTCCGGCGTGCTCAGGGATTAAAGGTGGAGGCTTGTGGACTCACATGAACATTAATTCGCGTCGTCTGTTATTTGGAATCGCGTCTCTCATTGTCGTCTTCACCCTATTACATAACCGCAGTAAGCCCGCGCCTCGCGCCGAAGCGTTTGTAGACGGAACGCATGTCGGCAATGCCCTTCCGCCTAAAGGCGGGACTACGAACGCGGCGAGTCTCTCGCCGGAAAAGCGGACGGAACTGGCTAACATCTATCACGGCCTGCCGCTGACGTTCGAAGAGAACATCGGCCAGACGCACGACAGCGTAAAATTCGTCACGCGCGGCGAACGCTACGCGATGTTCTTCCGCTCCAACGATGTCATCTTCTCGTTGCGCAATTCGAAATCAGGCGAAGCGCCGACGAACGCAATCCTGCGCATGAAATTAATGAACGCGCACGACTCCGCCATCTCCGGCCAAGGCGAAACCGGCTCGCACACCAACTATTTCGTTGGCAACAATCCCGCTAAATACCGCACCAACGTCGCCAACTACAGCCGCGTGCGTTACGGCCAGGTCTATGACGGCGTCGATCTGGTCTATTACGGAAATCAGAACGAATTGGAATACGATTTTGTCGTCGCGCCCGGCGCCAACCCCGACTCGATTCAGATGTCGTTCCAAGGCATCGACAAGGCCGAGATCGACCCCGATGGAAACCTTGCCATTCGCGTCGGCGATAATTTCCTTGTGCAACACAAGCCGGTGATTTATCAGATGGTCGGCAATGAAAAGAAGGCGATCAGCGGCAGGTACGAACTTGTTCATAGTTCCGACCGCCTAAAGGCGGGACTACAAACGAACGAAGCGATCGTTGGCTTCAAGCTCGGCGAATACGACCGTGCGCTTCCGCTGGTGATCGATCCCGAATTGGTCTACGCCACCTTCTTTGGCGACAAACCCAACACCTCGAAGAACAAATCCGATCACAGCGGCGATGAAGAAGGGTACGCGATTGCGATCGATCCCAGCGGCGCGGCCTACGTCGTCGGCACAACCACTTCGTATGAATTTCCCCTCGTTGGCGCGCTGGAGTTAGTGGCCGATCCAATCGACCACAGCGCCAATCCGCAGGACCCGCACATCATTCCCGGCGCATACCGCGGTTTCATAACCAAGTTCGCGGCCGATGGCAAGACCGTCGTGTATTCGACGTACCTTTCCAGCGCCACGGGCGATACTCAGATCGATCCGAATTCCTCCGCGGTAACGCCGCCGGCTTTTTATAAGCAGGAACGCTGCACGGGCATCGCCGTCGATGCGCTCGGCAACGCCTACATCTGCGGCTTCACCGATTACGCCAGTTTCCCCATCAAAAACGCGCTGCATACCTATTCCGGCAACCGCGACGCCTTCATCACAAAAATCAATCCAGCGGGAAGCGATCTGCTCTTCTCGACCTACCTGGGCGGCGAAGGCAACGACGAAGCCAACGATCTGGCCATCGACAACGCGGGCAACATCGTGGTCGTCGGGCGCACCTCATCGCAGCGCTTCGTGCTCGCGCACGCGATCCAATCCACGCACGGCGGCGGAACCTACGACGGCTTCGTCTCCAAATTCACCACCGACGGATCGGTCAACATCTTCAGCACCTACCTCGGGGGCACGGGCGACGACAGCGTCAACGGCGTGGCCTGCGATGCGTCAGGCAATATTTTCCTCACCGGCTCTACCGCTTCGACCAATTTCCCCATCGCCAACCCGCTACAGCCCGTGAAAGCCGCCGGCAGCGACGCCTTCGTCACCAAGATGAATCCCACCGGTTCGCTGCTTGTTTTCTCGACGTATTTCGGCGGCAACAACGACGATGTCGGCAACGGCATCGCCGTGGATAACACCGGCAACGTCTACATCACCGGCTCGACCTTCTCGACCGACTTCCCGACCGTTTCGCCCACCGTCCTGCCCGCGCAAGCCACCAACGGCGGCGGCGCCGGAACTTCCGATGCGTTCGTCTCCAAATTCAATGTCTACGGCAACACGCTGATCTTCTCGACGTATCTCGGCGGCAGCATGAACGACGCCGGCCTGCGTATTCGCGTCGATTCGCGCAACGCCATTTACGTCGCCGG
>Ga0070731_10000713_pt1 | contig 40416 bp, 36 predicted proteins | sample Coa_R1_2_FD_66448 | JGI IMG/M metagenome (GOLD analysis project Ga0070731, IMG submission 66448) | Surface soil microbial communities from Centralia Pennsylvania, which are recovering from an underground coalmine fire - Coalmine... | ecosystem: Environmental > Terrestrial > Soil > Unclassified ...
GCAATCGCTGACATGGTCATGGAAACGTACGCGATGGAATCCGCTGTTCTGCGGGCGCAGAAAATTGTGGAACAGCAGGGGGAATCGGCGGCTGCTCTGCCGATTGCCATGACTCGCGTTTATTTGTCACAAGCGATGGAAAAGGTCGAAGCAGCGTCACGCAAAATTATTGCCGCCGTGGCCGAAGGGGACATGCTGCGGACACAGTTAGCGATTTTCCGCCGCCTGGCAAAGTATGAACCGTTCAATTCAATCGCTTTGCGGCAGCAGATCGCGCAGAAGATGATCGAGCGCGGCAAGTACTCGCTGATCTAAGATGCGGAATTAAAGGGCTCGCGTTCCAAACGCGAGCCTTGTTTTCCAATGGCCAATATCTATACCGCGCTATTCAGGTACTCCAGCACCTGTTCGGCGTGGCCTTCGGCTTTGACGTTGTTGAAGATGTGTTGAATTTTTCCGTCAGGGCCGATCACGAATGTAGTACGAGTAATTCCCTTCACCATCCTGCCATACATATTTTTATCTTTAATCACGCCGAAAGCTTCACAGACCTTTTTATCCGCGTCGCTTAAAAGCGTGTAGGGCAAGTCGTACTTAGTTTCGAATTTTTTCTGCGCCTGAGGTGCGTCGGCGGAAATGCCCAATACCACCGCACCAGCTTTTTGCATTTTTTTGTACGCGTCGCGGAACCCGCACGCTTCCATGGTTCAACCGGGAGTGTCGGCCTTGGGAAAGAAGAAGAGCACAACCGTCTTGCCACGGAAATCTCTCAGTGAGACCTTTTCGCCGTTCTGATCAGGCAAAGAAAACTCAGGAGCTTTATCATTAATATCCATGAGGAAACCTTCCTCCCGCACCAGTTTATACCGCACCGCAGCGGCGGTCGTCATCCTTGCCGCGTTCGTCTTGGACGGCTGGCTCGTGGTTCTTGGACAGGCCTCGAAAGGAAGGCCAAACAAAGGACCGCGCGCTGTCGGACTCCTGGAGTTGTTGCCGAAGGGAAAAGCGCGGCTGATTCCGATCGTGATCCTGGTCGATGGCCAGTACTACGACGCAGATGCGTATAAAGCGTCTCCTGTGCCCATGGCGCTGTGGGGCGAGACCGAATATGAGGCTATTCGCACCGGTGTCTCGCAGGGTCTGTTCATCGTGACGGAGGCGCTCCAAAATCAAAAGACAAATGAGTGGATAGGCGAAGGATCGTGGCAAACCACCGAGGAACTTGCGGCAAAATCGGCCAAGAAACCGCGCGCATCGATCCCGCGTGGCTTGGAAGATGACTCTGGCCCGCCGGTGTTGCGGCATTCGGGCTCAGCCAAACCTAAACCTCCGGAGCCCGCTCAGACAGCTCCAGGTAGCGCGCAAAAGCAGCCTGCCGCGCCAGCTCCGAGTGCGCAATCAGGCACATCTTCCCCCCAAGACCAGACGGCCGCAGGGCAAACTTCGAGTCCAAATCCGAGTTCCGCGCCATCGACCGCTAGCCAAACTGCGAACGCATCGAAGCCGTCAACCTCTCCGGAGAATCCGGAACAGGCGGATGAAAACGATCCCAACCGGCCCGTTCTGAAACGAGGTAAATCGGTGCCTGCCCCCATCGAAGAAAGCATTCCTAGTACAAATCCCGCCGCCCGTACCACTGGCGGTGCAGCGAAATCTTCGACTCATCCAGCGACGAGCGCGACAAGTGCGAAGACCGCGCAGCCCCAGGTGATCCCTGCAATTTCGGATGCGGACGGTCCAGAGCCGCACACGTATCAGTACGACATCAAAGCCGCGGATGAGACTGCACTCCGCAACAAAGTGCTGGCGCTGGCCGCAGACGAAGTCCGGGCCCGGGCGAAGCAGCTATCGTCGGAGTTAATTGCTCCAACAGCGTCTGCGCATAGAAGAGGCGGGTCGCACGAAAAACCGCCTCAGCCTAATTTCGAAGATGTACAGTTTCGGATTTTCGATCTCTCCAGCAGTAATGAACCGACCATGGTGCTGACAGCCAGTGCCCGCATGCCAGATCGCACGACCGAAAGTGCTCTGGTGGATCTGCAATATTTTGTGACATTAGTAGCCCGGCAGGACATCAACGGGGACATCCATAAAGCATTCTCGAATGTCACGGACCACCGGCATCTCGATCTTGAGCCGAAATTCGAGCTGATCGACGCGGTGGATGTCGATGGCGACGGCCGCGCCGAGTTGCTCTTTCGCAAGGAGTATGACGAAGGCACGGCTTACGTCGTGTACCGCGTGATTGGAAATCAGTTGTACCCGCTTTTTGAGGGCACTCCCGGAGAATGATCACCGATCTGTGCCATCGCAAGATCCAGTTTACGTAGCCGCTCCACCCGACGTTAAAAAATAGCGCGGGACTACCCGCGCTCTGGCCGTTTCTCACTTCGATCGAAGTCCGGCGTAATTCAATCTCTGGCTGCTCGTTCGCGGCGCAAATAGTGGTTATGCCGTTCGGTTTCAGAGCTCAGATCACTGGCTTTTCTTCAAACCGAAAGACTTGTTCACGGCAGTCGCCGCAAAATCAGCAAGGCCATCGATCAATTTGAAGTCCTCAACATCAAAGGCTTCACGTAACCGGTGGGAGACAACCCAAAGGGTTCCCCTCAATTCCCCAGCTTGCCATGGGATGAGAATCCCATCCGTAATAGGATCAGCTTTGACTCCGAGATAGTCATAGTAGGGCTTGCCAACACGGTAGAGTTGGGCTCTGCCACGGTCCAATGTCGTACCGCAAGGGCTGAAAAACCGTGGTGTTGTTCCACCCAGGAATGGAGCAAAGCTACCCGAGATGGCGATCCAGCGAAACCTTCGCTCGTTCTGATCACCTTTTTCTTCCAGGCTTATCCCAGCGCTGTCGGCACCACAAAAGGTTGTGGCAGCGTCCACCAGACTTTGAAGAACAATGTCAGGCTTATCGGCGAAAACATGGGCCAAGGCCCTGTAGGCTTCGGCTGCGTAGGTTGGTTGCCCCCTCCGAGTTTTCCGCAAAGGAAACTCAGGATCATTAAGAAGGTCTCGAAGTTCCATTCCAGATGCGGCCTCTGCTCTCGATTCATCGAACACAGGGCCGACATTGAGAGTCTTATGGGGCTCAGATTCAACTCGGCATTGGTACTCGATTCTGGTACATCGCTGCGGACGTTCGGAAAAACGGTTCGCCAGTTCCACCCGGTTCCACACACCAAGTTTGTCGAATACCGAATGCAGAACATTCTTCACGGTCTGCTCAGTAGTTTGCAGGGTGGCTGCGATTTCACGATTGGAATGGCCGAGGGCGGCCAGCTTTGCAATCTGCCACTCACGTTCCGAAAGCTGCTGCATCTCGCTTTAGATGCCGATTTACCTGCCGGCAGCCATCTCCGAACTGAAACATCGGGCACACAGCCCAAAAACGAAAGTTTGGCCCTTTTGAATGAAGTACAGACATCCGCGACAACTCAGTAGGCCTCAAAATTCGCGCGATTGAGTTGCACATTTCTACGCGCACCTAAATAAGCCCTCTCGGAGAAAGATAAATGTCGAAAGTTGATTTGCTGATTGAACAACTCACCAGTCCGCTGGATCGGCGGAAACTAATCAAACGAGCCGGCCTCGCCGGAGCTGGCATGGTCGCTATGTCAACCCTGGGCGGAGTTTTTGCGCACGCCCAAGACTCTGCAGCCACGTCGGCTGTGACCGATGCCGATATTCTGAACTTCGCCCTAAACCTAGAATATCTGGAGGCAGAGTTCTACCTCATGTCGACCTGGGGAACAACTCTGGAGAAACTTGGAGTGCTGAACTCAAGCCAGATCAGCGGCCCCACTACCGGCGGGAAGATGGTCAACTTCAGCGGCGCCAACGTGTCGTTCGTAGCCAGCGGTCTGCGTTCCGATGAGGTTGCACACGTCATGTATTTGCGCCAAGCGCTCGGTTCGGCAGCCGTTAAGAAGCCTGCGATTAACCTGGATGCCCTGGGCTACGGTTTTGCCGGCGTTGGCGATTTTCTGAAACTGAGCCGTCAGTTTGAAGATGTCGGCGTAAGCGCCTATCTCGGTGCCGCACCACTGATCTCGAACAAAACCTACCTGGCAGCGGCGGGAGCCATCCTCGCCACCGAGGCGCAACACTCCGGAGCCGTCCGCCTTGCTTGTATCTGGGACGGGGTGACCAGCCCTGCGGTCGATTCACTCGATGTTCCTCCAACCGAGTCGATGGTGTTTGACGTTGACAAGAACGCCCTCTCGATACCCCGTACCACGAATCAGGTGTTGGCAATCGTGTACCACGGCGGAAGCTGCTCGGGTGGCTTTTATCCGGAAGGCATGAACGGCACTATCAATTGCGGTGGCTAAGCGCAAAGCAGTGGCTAGGCGCGAAGCAAAAGATGCGAGGAGATTACATTTCTCCTCGCGTCGAATTTACCATTTCATTTTCGAGGTGATCGATGTTTGAAGGATTGTTTCAGCCGATGCACTTGCTGCTCATTTTCGGGCTCGCCTTGCTCGTTTTCGGACCTAAGAAACTGCCTGAACTTGGCAAGGGAATCGGCGAAGGATGGCGGGGCTTCAAGTCTGCGATGGCCGGGACCGATGACCATCAGCCCAAAGAGCTGAAATCAGGGAAAGATGATAACGGCCCGCAAACTCCAGCGGCTTGATTGGGAGTGACGGACAAGCCGAAGCAATAGCTCTACGAGTTACCAGGTTAGCTCGCAAAAAAATCTGCTCGCGAACCTGGGCCAACCCATCTTGCGGTTTTGTTTACTGAGCGGCGCGCATGCGGAAAGAAAACTCACCGACTGTGTAAAGGACCTCTCCCGGCGCGGTTGGCGTGGGTTGAACTTTTCCCGAGCGCACAGCGTCGAAGGCCGTGACGAGCCGCGGAAGTACGGAAGGCTGAGACACGGGAAAGTTGTGCGCGCCGAGAACCATTTTGACCTCTGGCGTCAAAGCGGAGATTCGACGAATGGAAGCAGCATAGGCAGCAAGGTCGGTTTCAGGGCGATAAAGCCAAATCGTCGCCGGATAATACGTGTCACCGGTAAAAAGCAGGCGATTCGCACGGTCGAGAAGGCTAATAGCATCCGGCGTGTGGCCGGGCGTAGCGATGACCTCGAGGGTGCGGCCGCCTAAATCAATGTGATCGCCGTCATGCAGGTACGACGTGATGTGCCACGGGCGAGTGGCATAGGATTTAGCATCGAAGCCTTTCGGCAGAGTTCCGCAAATATTTTCCGCTGCAAGTTCGGCTTGCGCATCTTCTTTAGAGCCTAGCGCATTGTGACGGGTGAAATCGGTGTCCATGCCGAGAACTGTATCGAATTGCCAATTGTCGCCCACGTGATCGTTATGGGTATGTGAGTTCAACACGACGATGGGCAAGCGGGTCAATTCCGCTGTAACTCTTTTCAGGTCGCTGATGCCCATTCCAGTGTCGAAGAGCAGCGCTTTTTTCTGGCCGATAATAAGGTAGCTGATGGTCTCCTCGAACTGGTGTGGTTCGTAGATGGCAAATACACCCGGCGCCACTTTGTAAACTTCAAACCAGGAATCGCTGATAGGCACGCGCTCGAGAGTTTTATATTCCGGTCGTGGCAATGCGCGGCACCAATCTGGAATTGTGACCTGCGCAAAGGCCGAGCCAGTGAGCAGTCCGAGAATGAGAATCGCACTCAATGGCCTTCGTCGAAGTCTAGGAAGCTGGAACAAGGTTTTGGCTCGTCTCTCAGGTTTAGGTCGCTGATCGCTCGCGGAACTCGGTCACCGAAGCTTAACGCAGCACCGCTTCGATTACACTTTCTGGCGCTATGGTCGGAACAATCTTTGTAATCTCAAATCCTGCGGCATTGAGGAGCGCGTGCCATTCCTTTTCGGTGCGTTCGCGTCCTCCGGGAAAAAGCATCATCAAGAGATCAAGAAACTTGCCCGGATGGGGTTCGGAACTTTCCGGCAGGACAGCGTCGGAAACAATCAAGCGCCCGTGCTTTCCCCCGGCGAGCGCACGCTTCACGTTGCTCAAAATCTTGAGGCACTGCTCATCATCCCAATCATGAAGGATGTGTTGCATGAAATAGGCGTCGGCTCCGGAGGGAATATGCTCGAAGAAATTGCCGGCAATTGGCTCACAGCGATGATCCATCCGGCGTTCGCAGATGGCACACCTGGCGCCTTCCACGACGCTGGGCAGATCCAGAAGAATGCCCTTCATGTGCGGATAGCGCTCCAAGGCTTGGCAGAGGAAATAGCCGTGGCCGCCAGCCACATCCATCAATGTGTCGATGCCATCGAAGCTGTAAGCATCAAGCACTGCGGGAGCGAGAAAGCCGCTGATGGAGGTCATGCCTTCGTTGAAGGCAAACGCCACGTCGGGCATCGACGACATACAGTCAAACGCGGGTTTGCCGTGCACATGCTCGACGGCAGGCTGGCCCGTTTTCACCGAATGCAGCATGTGCGAGGTTACGCTCATAACAAAAGGACAGGCTGTCCATAGAACGAAGCCGCGATGACTATTTGGAACATCGCTCCGCAGCAGTTCGGCCGTCGGGGATAGAGCAAAACTCCGCGGCTGCGGCTCAGAGAAGACTCCTACACTGACCAGAGCGCGCAAAACACGATAGAGTCGATCGCCGTTGGTCTTCGTTGCAGAGGCAAGTTCGTCGATGCCGCGTGGACCGGAAGCCAGCAAGTCAGCGATGTTCAGAGAAGCGGCCGCGTAGAGACATGCCGAAATCTCAAAGCCGCTTGTCAGTTGGCCCAGGTGTTGCGCCGGGTCGATTGCCGGGATTGCCGCAGTTTCGGTCAGAGCAGTTGCCATGATTCACCCCAGGCGAAGTATTTTGCACGAAATCGCGAGAATTAGCGAGTAACAGTTGGCATGGTGGAGGAGGCGGGTGAGCGCCCGGCTGCAGCTCCTCTTTCTTCGCCAGCCAAACTGATTTGGCAGACTGCGGGCATACTGCTCATCCCACAAGTCCTTGAGCTGAGACACCGGCTTCGATACTCGACGCTGCCGCCGGCTGGAGAAACTTTCCGAACCGAGTCCAGTATTTGCAAACCCCCAGGAAGGTACTTCCATCCGAAACGCTTCCAATGCTCCGAAGATCCTCGCACCTGCTGAACTCATAAAGATGTCCGTTTCGGAGGTAAGGACTTCATCCAATTCCCAGAGTATTCTAGGCTGTGTCAATTGCAAGGAAGTGCTGTCCGCAATCTTTTCGATCTTTCCCGCCGTGAAGTGGTCCGTTGGTTTCTGCTCAACAAGAATGTCGCTGATGTGTGCCGTGTTGTGGCGGGTCCGGATGGCGGTTGAGCTCGGGTGCTGCACCAAGCTACGACTTATAGCTGAAGGGTCTCTGCTCGTGACTTCTCCAAAAGAAGACCAGGATGATCATGCTAGCGGCCGCCGCGTATGCACACCAAACGGATGTAAAGGCGTATCGCTTGACAGCCATCACAACCAGCAAGATGGCAAGGTTCGCGGCACCAAAAACCACCATCATCTTCATCTCGGAGAAGAAAAGTGCACCACAGGTGACGATCAGATAAACCAACGCTACGGGAATATTGTTGGTTGCCTGGTTGATGTACACAATGCTGTTTTGTTGAACGTAGACTTGCAGGGGAAAAGCGGTCAGCGCCCACAGAATATAAAGAGTGGTTGCTCCTCCGAGGATGACGAAAGGAAGCATTCGGCGTCGGCTTTTCCTGTTCGGCTCAAACAGCAAAATGCTGAGCGGCGCCAGGAACGGCAGTAACCCCTGCGCATAAAGCATGAACGCTGCGCCCATATCGTGCGCCACCGCGGGGGAAAGAATTCCGTCCAATCCCAGCCACACGAAGCCTTCGGTAAACTGGTGGATCGCAAACAGCAAAGGCAGCGATGCAAAAAGCAGTTCGCGACGGTGTTTGACCTTGGTCAAGGTCACGGCTCCCGCAGTGCCAAGAACACCGCTACCCACAAAGTTTGCTGTCGCGGAAAAGCACATGGCTTGATCCTTTTGGGAGCGTGGACGGACCTCCCGCAAACGCTTGCTATTTTCCGTAAACCAGCGAGCAAAGCCGCTCGCGAAACTCACCCATTAGGCGAGACGCGCCCGTGGTCGCCAGTGTCTACGTCGATCCAAATGCCCTAGGCAGCTGACGCTTCCGAAGAATGAAGCTTGGCAGCTAGTTTTACCAGGGTGGCGAGAGAATCGGCTTTCATCTTTTGCATGACCTGCCCCCGATGCGCTTTGACCGTAATCTCGCTAATGCCAAGTTGGCCGCCGACTTGTTTATTTAACAGCCCGGACACAACCAACGTCATAACTTGTTGCTCGCGAGGAGTAAGTGAAGCGTAACGCGTACGGAGTTCCTGCATCTCCGCATCTTGAGCGAGGTCTAGACGACTTCGTTCCAGGGCGTTTCGGATAGCGCCTATCAAGGCGTCGTTATCGAGCGGCTTGGTTAAGAATTCGAGAGCGCCGGCTTTCATGGCTTGCACCGACTTCGGGACATCGCCGTATCCGGTGATAAAGATTATTGGCATGTGAATGTGTTGTGCAGCGAGCTGCTTCTGCAGTTCAAGACCGTTCAGCCCTGGAAGGGAAAGGTCAAGGATAAGGCAGCTCGGGACAGGCGTCCTGGGATGATTGAGGAACTCCTGCGCGGACGCGAATGGTTGCGGCTTCCAGTTTTCATTCCGCACCAAGAGTTCCAGAGATTCCCGAACGGACACGTCATCGTCAACAATGAACACGGTCGGAATCGCGATCGAAATTGGCAATGCCGCTGCTGGGTAACCAGGTCTATGATGCGAATGCATTTTATTCCCCAGAGATTATCCTCGAGCCATCAATTGACATGAAGGGCCACCCTGATGGCCGCAACCAGCGCTTCGTCGTTGAGCGGTTTGAGAAGAAACTCAATGGCGCCCTGTTCGAGTAATCGAGCACGAATCTTTTCATCCCGTTGACCGGTAATGAATATGGTCGGAATCTCTTGCCCGCGCCGCTTTAGCTCCTGGTAAAGTTCCGGCCCGCTCATTCCCGGCATAGCAATGTCCAGGATCAAGCAGCCCGTATCATCAATACAACCCGAAGAAAGAAATTCTTGCGCTGACGAAAACGCGCGAGTTGTAAAGCCGAATTCCCCAAGCAGGTCAGGCAGTGATTCGCGCACCGATTCGTCATCATCAACTACAGAGAGGAGTTGGCCGTTGTCATGGCTTCTACCCTTGGATGGCTCCATGGTTAAACAATGCGACATGGTATAAACCACGTCCATTGTACTTTGGTATTGCTTTTCAGCCGCATCCTAGCGACCCGTCATATTATGCGGCGCCTATCGATGGATCAGCCCGACCAACATGGATTTCCGCATCAGCCACCTCCTCTTGCCCACAAGGAATCGAGAACGAAAATGTAGATCCCGGCCCATCGTTCGGTGTTGCCCAAAGCCGCCCCTGATGAGCCTCAATAATCGAGCGGCTGATGGATAGTCCAATTCCCATACCATCGGTCTTGGTCGTGTAGAACGCTTGAAAGATCTTGTCCGCAGCTTCAGGCGTGAACCCGACTCCCGAATCTTTCACGCTTAACCGGACTTGATTCCCACCGTCCCGTTCAGTTCTAACGAGCAACTCTCTGGGGCGATTGTCGATTGTGTTCATTGCCTCCGCAGCGTTGCGAAGCAGGTTCAGGATGACCTGCTGAAGCTGGATACGATCGCCGCGTGCCGGCGGGAGATCATCTGCGAATTCCTGCCGGAGAGTCACCCCATGCTTCTGGATCTCGGTTGACGATAATGCCGTCACCTCTCGAGCCACTTCATTCAGGTCCATCGATTCCAGGGCCGGCTCTTTCTTGCTATAGAGCGTTCGCAATCGGGTGATCACGTCTGAGGCTCGGTGGCCATCGCGAATCGTGCGCCGTGCCGTTTCGCGGGCTCCTTCAACGTTCGGAGGATTGGCATCCAGCATCCGCAAGCATGTACTGGCGTTGATGACGATGCCGGAAAGCGGCTGGTTCACCTCGTGTGCGATTGAAGCGGTGAGTTGTCCCATCGCCATGACTCGCGTCACCGTTGCGAGTTCCGACTGAGCGTTACGCAACTCCTGTTCTACTCGTCTTCTGTCGTCAATGTCCGTGAGCAAAACATACCAGCGCAGAACGCGACCTTCTCCATCACATAGGGGTAAGCCTCGCGCGTGGAACCAGCGATATACACCGTCAGCTCGGCGTAGACGGTGATCGACATCATACGGGGAAGCCGTCTCAATCGAATGCGTCCACGCAGAAATTACGCGAGGAAGGTCATCCGGGTGAACGGCGGCGTTGGTTGACCATCCTTTCATTGCCTCGACGGATCTGCGGAAATAGTCCAAGACCTGGCGGTTGGCGGCTTCCACTTCACCCGTCGCGCTCATGATCGCTACTAATCCCGCGATACCATCAAGAATTAACTGCAAACTCTGCTCTCTGTCGTGCAGAGCTTCCTCTCCCCGCTTGCGATCCTCGATATCGGTGCTTGTACCGTACCACCTCACGATTTTGCCGGAGTCGTCGCGGAAGGCCTGAGCGCGAATTAGAAACCATCGATAAACCCCGTCGTGGCGGCGAAGACGCGCTTCGATTTCATCTGACTTTCCGGAAACCAACATCTTCTGCCACCTGTCCATTAATGGCGGCAGGTCGTCCGCATGGAAAGCAACTGTCCAGCCCCAACCATGCGATTGTTCCGGAGAGAGGCCAGTGTATTCATGCCAACCTTTATTAAGGAACTCATTGGAACCATCAGGCAGATTGCACCATGCGAGGGTGGGGATGGCATCGATTACCTGTCGCAGTTTAGCTTCTGATTTCCTGATCTCATCGAGCGCCGTTTGCAGAGCCGCTCGGGCCTTACGTAATTCTTCGTTCGCGGCGGCATGTTCCGAAGTTCGTTGCGCGACCCGTTGATCCAGTTCTTCGGCAATGCGCCTCTGTTGACTCCTGAACCGTGCCTCCTGGAGTCCGGTGGAAGCTTGACTTGCCGCTACGCTCAGAAGAAGGCTTTCGGTTTTCTGAGGAAAGCCTAACCGGTTAGAACCTACTACGAGCACACCGATTTCACCTTGAATTCCCAACGGCACGGGAAAGATTGACGTTTCCCCAGTTCCTAATCGGCTCCGAATTCGCGGCAGGGATTGAGCATCGGCCGAAAACAAGCTGTCCAGGATGTCACGGAGTTCCTCGGGCGAAAGATTGAGTTTGCAGTCCTCGGCGATTCGGAGGATCTCCACCGGCATTCCGCCGAATGCTTCGTTCAACCGCACGTATGCGAAGTCCAGGCTGAGCATAGGGAGGAGCACATCGAGCAAGATTTGGACAATTTGTGCCGGCTCACCACCCTGCCAAATAGCAGAGAGAGAAAGCACGCTCAGAAGGTCATTAATGCAGCGCTGCAGGCCCTTCGTTTCCTGCTCCGGATCTTCGTTTTGTCGGGCCATGTCAGGCAGCCGCGGGCGAGCCGCTTCGACGAGACCGCCGTCGGCGAAATTCACTCAGGAATTCGTCCGGAGGAATAAAGAAAGGATTTTCTTGAAGGATGCCGCCGATGATAACCATCGGATGGGTCCGCATGATATCAATCACCTCGTCCCCACGGAATTGCCCGAGATGATAAGTGCAAATCACCGCGTCTTCGTGACGTCGCCAAACATCATTCACACGGGCCTCGAACTCAATGACATCATCGACATGCGGCCGATCTTTCACCGTCCAGTCCATACGACAACAAATGCGACTTAGCGGATATTTTTCGCCGGAGTTACCACTGGCCAACTGCTCGAACGCTGAGATCATGCGATCCGGATCGAAATGCCCATCCGGAAGATAGACATCTTTGTTAATGCGAACCTCCAGCTGTCCGCTCTGTTGTGCAGCCGCCAAGTCGATTCCTAACTCAGCCAGCCGTTCGAGATGATCCTGACGCTGATCCGGATTAACAACATGAATTGCTTTGTGGCCACACTGGAACCCGCCTTTTATAAATGGGAGCAGCACCCGGTACTCTTCCTCATCATTATTGAAGAAAGCGCAGACGTGACGCGTTTGGTCGAGCTGGGAACCAGCGAAAGGAATGGCAGCCGTATTCTTCTTCATGGCATATCCCCCACAGAATTCGAGCGCCGCCCCAATGTATATACGGTTAATGATGCATCACGCTTCGCCCAAATGTCCAACCCCCGCCCCGGTATGATCGATACCTTTGTCTAATAGATTCATTATCTTGTTTCTGGCCTAATCAACGTGCGGCTGATCCGAGGAGTTATGAGCACCGCAGTCACCGTATGTTACATCCAGCAAAAAACAGAATTCCCAAGGTCAACTGGCTGCCCCGACATGCCTGTCGATGGCAGTTCCTTGCCCCCGGCCGAGAAGAGCAGCATCTCTATGCAAATGAACGAGCGTGACCCATTTTCGGACTCGATTTACGAGCAACAAACGCATTTAGCCGACCGCGAGCTGTATTCATTCATCGCCGCAGTAACGGAGATTTACGGCCCAGAACAAGCAAGATTGTCCGCGGAGGACTGGCTCGACGAGGCGGTTCTCATGGACAGCCCGCCTCAATCTGAGATCCGGGATTGGCGCTCGGTGACGATCGCGGCATCCGCTCGACTCGCGACTCGAGTCAATGCCATGGCTGCTTGAGCAATGGAAAGGAGTCTTCAGTGATTTCCCCAACTTCTTATCGCACCTTACAAATTGACGGCTTGTCAATCTTTTACAGAGAGGGTGGGCCCAAAGATGCGCCGACGCTTCTCCTGCTGCATGGTCTTCCGTCGTCGTCGCGCATGTTTGAGCCGCTTTTTGCACGGTTATCCGATCGCTATCACTTGATTGCGCCTGACTATCCAGGTTTCGGACACAGCGACTGGCCGGATCCGAAGAAATTCGCCTATACGTTCGACCATTACGCGGAAATAATGAACCATTTCGCTGAGGCGCTTGGACTCTCGCGCTACACGCTCTATATGCAGGATTACGGTGGCCCGGTCGGGTTTCGCATGGCGCTGGCACATCCGGAGCGGATTGAGGCTCTTATCGTCCAGGACGCCGTCGCCCACAACGACGGCTTGGGTGCAAATTGGAAAACACGCCGGGCTTTTTGGGCAGATCGCGCCGTCAACGAGATCGCATTGCGCACAAATCTCTTGTCGCTCGAGGCCGCGCGAGCGCGGCATGTCGGAAACGATCCAAACGTGGGGCGTCACGATCCAGACCTCTGGACCGATGAGTTTTACTTTCTTAATCGCCCGGGACAGGCTGAGATCCAAAGCGATCTTTTCTACGACTACCGAACCAATGTGGACTCCTATCCAAAGTGGCAGGAGTGGATGCGTAAAAAGCAACCACCACTGCTCGTGATCTGGGGAAGGTACGAATTGTCTTTCGACTCCGGCGAGCCCGAGCGCTATCGCAAGGATGTTCCAAATGCCGAAGTCCATATCGTGGATGGCGGCCACTTCGCACTGGACACAGCCGCCGATGAGATCGCGGCATTAGTGGCAAACTTCATGGCTGCTGCGGGCTCGGAACTGAGACCTCGTCGTGCCGGTTAAGATCGGCACAGGTACTCACGAAGCTACGCGGCTGGCATCATGTGCCGCTTTGCCAGAGCCTCAATTTCCGGCTCGGTCACTGCCGAGAGATCCACGCTTTCTGTCGCGATAACCCGTCGAAAAATGTCAGGATGGCGGGTCTTCAAGTATTCCCTTAAGAAGTCGGCCGCGTTGCTTTTTCCAGTGGCGTGACCAATCAGAACGATCTCATTCGCCGCAGTAACATCTTTCGCAATCTCCTCATAAAACGAATCCTCTTCGGGGACGCGCTCGCCACGGTAGTGTGCTTCCTTTCGATGAATCAGATGATGATGGAAATGAAAAGGATCGTAAGGCTGCACCTTGCGTTCGTCTGCCGGGCGACTTCCACCGAGATCCTGATAAACATTCGCGGAGTGGTGGTCGATGACAACGATCATCCGGCTGGGCTTGGCTGGTTCTTTTCTCTCTGAAGTCGTTCCAGCTTCCTTCAAGAATTTACGCAACCGGGAAACTTCTTCCAAGCCAAGATCATGGGTGTTCGGCCGCTTAAAAAAGGCACGCTGGTCGCCGACGCGAAAAACAAATTCATCGTCCCCATGCGGTTGGACCTCACCCAGGTGCTCGACCAGTTCTACGGCCTCACTCCAACTGAGGTTATGAGGCAGCTTGCCATTGAGAAGATTTTGGTACAGAGATTCCAGGTGCTTGCTCATCTCACTTTCCCTCTTCATGAAAGTCTGGAACGGAATGATCTCCGTCGCGTTAAGTTTTCTTCGCCTTCGCTGGAGGCGCCAGAGCGACAGCGGCCTCAGTTGTAAGCAGAAGGAAAGTAAATGTCTCCTGCAAATACAAGTGGACGGCGGCGTCGCTGTGGCTGAGATATCCGATCGAGGCGTCCTGCCCGACGTGCAGTTCGAAATCGCCGCCGCGCGTGGTCAGCACGAAAGCACCAGAGATCGCGGGCGCCCAGATGATTTGATCTTTCACCAGCCGCTTGACATGCTCCAACACAGGGTATCCGTGGTCGCTGGTTTCGGCGAGTGCGGTGTAGGCGTCGGCGCCGAGCAACACGGCATACGGACCGTTGACGCCGACAATGCGCAACTGGCTTAAGCCTTGGGCAATGGCCTCCGGGTACTGACGCACCTCGCTGGGCAAAGTCATGATCGGATTGCTGGTCCCCTGGCGAATACCGCCGATGCTAGCGGCCGCGTAGCCCTCGAAGATGGCCGCGTCCTCGGCAAAGGCAATCTGTCGGGCCGCGTCCTTCGCGGGTTGCCAGTCCGAGTCGTTTGCGCCACGATCGACGTCGTCAATTGCCTGCCGATCGAGTTCAAACGGAACTCGCAGCTCCACCAGTGCCTTGACCTCGCGCTGTCTCGCGACAATGCCTTTCGCCGGCGCGGTGATCGTCCGCAAGTGGCCGGTGCCGACGGCAGAAAGGCTGGTACCGGCTGGCCCCTTTAGGTCGACGACGCGACGTCCGGCGAGGTAGCGCTTAAGCGTGCGCGAGGTTTCCTCTTCGATTTGAGCCCAGGCGGAATCTGAAATCGGGGCAAGCTCACGATAAAGATTATTCATTTCGACCGTCTCCTTTGAGAGATCCGATGCCGAGCGAACCCTCGCGCAGCGATGGAATGGAAGCGGAGGTTTCGCCCACTGCAGGTGCCGCGGATAATTCCGCCGCCGTCTGATCTCCGACAGCTTGATCTTCGGTGACATTCTCTAGAAATGTTGCCGAGGGCACGAAAAACAGGTTTCCCGTGACAGCGCGGCTGAAGTCGAGCAGCCGGTCGTAGTTGCCGGGCGGGCGGCCGATGAACATGTTCTCGAGCATCTGTTCGATGGTGCGGGGCGAACGGCTGTAGCCGATGAAATAGGTGCCAAACTCGCCATGCCCGGGCCTGCCGAAAGGCATATTGTCGCGTAGGATCTTGACCTCTTTCCCATTCTCGACAATCGTCGTGAGCGCGTTGTGCGCTGAGGTCGGCTTGACCGAGTCGTCTAATTCGATGTCGGTAAGTTTGGTGCGTCCGATGATACGCTCCTGCACCTCGGTGGAGAGAGCGTTCCATGCTTCGAGATTGTGCAGATATTTCTGCACAATGACATAGCTGCCGCCGGCAAAGTCAGCGTCCTCGTCACCAATCACTACGGCGTCTGCCGCCGCCGCGCCCCTGGGATTCTCCGTTCCGTCGACGAAACCCAGTAGATCTCGGTCGTCGAAATAACGGAAGCCCTCCACCTCGTCCACTGCGGAAACGGCACTCCCGAGACGAGCCATAATCTGCGTCGCCAGTTCAAAAGACAGGTCCATGCGCTTGGCGCGGATGTGGAACAGCAGGTCGCCCGGAGTTGAGACGGCATGGCGCGCTCCCGCGCGAATCTCGCGGAAGGGATGCAATTCCATTGGCCGCGGCCGTCCGAAGAGGCGATCCCATACGTCGGATCCGAACCCAATGACGCAGGAAAGTCCTGCCTCCAGGTCACGAAATTCCACGGCGCGCACCAGCGCAGCAAGGTCCCCACAAAACGAACGGAGGGCAGCCCGATTCTCAGGGCCCGAATTGAGCGTCGCTACCAGGAAGATCGCGTTTCGAGTAAGCGGCGCAGCTACCGCTTGTGCGAGGGCAGGAGACCTGCGCGCTACTTCTGCTGCGCCGATTCGATCGGTCTCCATTGGTTATCGTCCTCGCCGATGAGCAGTCAATTTCGTTTACACGGAAACTCGCACCTTACGTGAGAGCTCGACCTGTAAGCTTACCATCGGTCCATACAACGTGCGCTCGACTCTACGCCACTATCCGGCTCAAAGCGGTCCCATCCAGGTCAACGTTTCTCATAGGGGTGGAAAATGTAATCCTTCACTTTCACCGCCGCATGGCATGCGTTCCCGCAGTCTGAAAGGCTTTTGGCGTCGGGTGTGAACTGGTCGGACGCGGGATCGTAGTTGAACACCGCGTATCCCCAACCGCCTGTTTTGGGAAATCTCTTGCTGTCCTTTTCCATGACGAAAGCTTGGGTGAAGACGTCGGGCACATCTACGACGAACGGAGCCTCTGCACTCTTCTTCGGTTTCCACTGGAGTTTCACGATCATGGAGCCGTCCGGGAAGGGCTGTCCGTTCCCGGGAGTTCCGGCCTTGTACGCTGAGATCATCGTCGGATTGGCGACGATCACTTTGAGTACCTCGTCCGTCCGCGCGGAAGACACCATGGCCCAATCCTCGTATCCTCTGAAGTCAGAGAACGCGATTCCGCCCGGCGATTTCAGCGAGTACTTGTCGCTGGCAGAATCGGCGGTTGCGGCCAGGATCGCGAGCAGGGCAAGGACTGTCACGCCGACGATCAAGCCGGCAACGTGTTCCGCAGCAGCACGTATTTGCAGCTTCTGTTCTCTTTCTTCTTGCTCCTCAGATTTCGTCACAAGTTCAGACATGATTGTTCCCCGCGAGGAAAGCCGGATTAACGTATGCCTCGGACGACTGCAATTAGGCCAGAAGTCTGCGGAGCAGAGCAATTGGACAATGGTATCGACCATACCTTGGTATCAAGTGTGCAGGGGAAGATTCCTCGCTTTCGCAGTGCAGTCGATACGAAACTACAGGCAATACCATCGTCCAATTGCGCGACTCATTGGGTTGTGGCTCAATCGCCCTATACTTCGAATGATCAATAAGAGGAAAATCGAATGACTGTAGGCGCACCTACCAAACTCGCACAGACGACCGCTCGGGTGAAATCGAACGCGCTCAGTGTGAACGTCTTTACCGCCCCGGGAAAGACGATGGTTGGCGAGCGGCCGAAGGCCTTCGGCGAAGCGTTCGGCTTTGACCCGATCACGTCCACTTTGATCTTCGGCGATTATGACGCAGTACTGGTAGACGCGATGATGACGGTGGCTGAGGCCGAGGCTCTCGCGAATTGGGTTGCTCTGCACAACCGCAACCTGGAGACCATCTATATAACCCACAGCCACTTCGACCATTTCTACGGTCTGAGCATTCTGCTCGACCGTTTCCCGAGCGCTCGAGCGATTGCAACGCCCAGGACGGTCAACGACATGCAGGCATCTTTCACTCCTACGGTGGAGCGGCTGGCCCGCCAGTTGTTTCCCGGGCAAGTGCCCACTAAGCTGGTTGGACCTGAGCCCTACGAGGGCGACACGTTCACTCTGGAGGGCCAAGAATTACGCATCATCGAGCAGGGCCGCACCGACAGTCCCGATACGACGTCCCTTTACGTGCCCTCAATCGGCCTGATCGTCGCCGGGGACGTTGTGTACAACCAATGCCGCATGTATGTCGGCGACACCACGCCCGAGAGCCGAAAGAACTGGATCGCGGCACTGGACCGATTAGCGGCACTGAACCCGTCGATTGTCGTAGCCGGTCACAAGAAACCGGGCGCGCCCGACTCTCCCTCGGCAATCCAGGATACCAAGCGCTACCTGCAGGACTTCGATCGCTTGCAGAAAACCGCGAAGTCCGACCGGGAACTGTTCGATCAGATGACGGAACTCTACCCGCAGTGGGTAGCCAATCAGTCATGGTTGATGTTCGGATTCCCGCAGACATAACCCGGATGTGAAATTGAAAGAACCAGAATCAGCGGATCAGAACCGTACCGGAAAGGAACAATCAATGAGCACCGCAGTACAAATCGAACAGAAGAGCTATGAGATGCCCCCAAAGGAGGGGATCAGCATCGCGCATTTTCTCACCGTCACCGACATCAAACGATCGGCGCGCTACTACGAAAAGGTCTTCGGGGCTCACATCCTAAGCCTGGGCGACGGCAACGCGCCTGGGTACCTTCAGCTGGCGAATATTTGGATGATTCTGAACGTTGGAGGCGGTCCGACCCAGGATAAGCCTACCGTAACGCTGAGCGTCCCCGACCCGAATCACATCAACAGCTTTATGAATTTCCGGGTTGCAGATATTCAAGCCTGCTACAAATTATGGAAAAGTCGAGGAGCCGAGTTCATCACGCCCCCGATTCCCAAGTACGGCGAGATACGCTGCTACATCCGCGATCCCGACGGTTACATCATCGAAGTCGGACAGAGTACCGATCAAATCTACGGTTAGCCTTCGGTCCGGATGTGGTGAATCTGAACAGTTGCGGATGTCTGCGCCTGGCAGCGTCTCGCCAAAGCTGCATTCAATTTCATTGTGAACGACCCGGGGAAAAAGATTGTTCAGTTTACAACCCGGTTGGCAGCCGCCTCAGAAGGCTCACCTTTAGTAAGTCGGTGAGCGCCAGGTAACAGACGCATGCGATCAGGATGGTGAATACCAAGCGCGCACGGATCGCTTCCATCAGCACGCCGCGAACTGCAAGAAAACTAACCACCGCAATATCGGCCACGGAGCTCAGGAGCAACCACTTGCCGGGCCTCGAACTCCAGAAATGCCCGCGCTCACGAACCAAATAGACCATGCCCTGACCGGTGAAAACCAGCGTAATAAAGACCAGGGTCTGCAACTGCGCGAGCGGCAGTTGCAGCCAGTTGCGTCCTGCCAGCAGGATCCCGAAGGAGAATATGAGCACCAGACCGCCTAGCGTCAGGCCGATCAGGGCAAGCGACCGAATGTGCCAACGATCCGGCTGTTGCGAGTAGGAGACAGAATCGGTTGCAATCGACATGGTCACAAAATCATTTGTGAACAACAGAATAACGATAAGCAGTGGCGTGATAACGAAGCTCCTGGTCAGCATTACACCCACGCTCAACAACAAGGCGATTTCAACAGTTTTGATGATTTTGTTCAGTGTGTACGTGAGCATGCGCTGATAGATGCGGCGGCTCGTCGTCACTGCAGCCAGGATGTCCGTCAAGCCGGGATTGGTGAGTACGAGACTGGCCGCGGCTTTCGCTACGTCTGTGGCATTCGCTACGGCGATTCCAACTTCCGCCTGCTTCAGGGCGGGGGCGTCGTTCACCCCATCTCCCGTCATTCCCGTGACTACCCCGGCTCGCTGCAGAGCACGGACTATGTGAAACTTGTCTTCGGGATATACGCCTGCAAAAACGTCGCTCTGGAGGACCTCGACTGCGGCCTCCTTTTCGATGACTTTTGGTTGGACGGCACGCCCCCCAATGCCAACCTGGTTGGCAACTGCACGCGCTGTGGATAACGTATCGCCCGTAATCATGATCACGCGGACTCCCAGATCGCGCAGACTCTGGATGAGTTGCTTCGAGTCGCTCCTCGGCGGATCTTCCAGCGCTACTAAACCGACAAAGCGCAAATCGTCATCCGGTCCGGCGGCAACCCCGAGCACACGGCATCCCTGCGCGGCCATGCGTTCCACATCTGCTGCATAAGCGGCCGCAGTTTTTGTGCGCCTGGCTACGGCGTCCGGTGCACCTTTGATGGCGCGCCATCGCTCGGGCCCCTTGCGGATGATTGTCTCGGAAAGCTTGGTTGCGGGATCGAACGGAATCAGTTCGAGTCTTTTCCAGCCCGCGGGATCAATCTTCTGACTGCCAGCATCGGCCAAAATGGCCAGATCGATTGGGTCTTGACTAGCAGCGTCACTTGCCAGCGTCCCGAAGCGCAGAACTTGGTTTTCACTATATGGTGCGTAGGATCGGACATCCGTTACTGTGAGACGGTTTTGCGTGATCGTGCCGGTTTTATCGCTGCACAGCACTTCCATGGCAGCAGCTTCCTCGATCGCTGACAGCCTGGTCACGAGTACTCCGTTGCCAGCGAGTTCCATCGATCCAAGCGCCGTAGCCAAAGTAAAGGTTGCCGGCAGCGCCACAGGAACTGAGGCCACGAGCAACATGAGGGCGAACGGCAGCATTTCCATCATGGGCAAGTGCTCCAGCCGGGAATAGAGAAGAAGGATGAGCACGAGAGCACCATCCAACACGACCAAATACTTGACGATAGTGAAAATGATCGCTTGCAGATGACTTACAGTCGTGGCCGTGCGTACCAACTCGGCGGTTTTGCCGAAGTACGTGCGAGCGCCGGTGGCGACGACCTCGCCACTTGCTTCCCCGCGGATCACCACTGATCCGGCAAATGCAGTCTGACCGGACCCTGCTTCGAGGGGCAGCGACTCACCCGTGAGCATCGATTGATCAATTTGGATATGCCCGTCCGTGAGCCGCACATCCGCTGGCGTGACGTCTCCCATCCGGACGTGAATGAAATCACCCGGTACCAAGTCTTCGGCTGGAAGCAACTGCCATTGTCCGTCGCGCAGCAGCCGAGCTTTTACCGGCAGCTTTTTGCGCAGCAGCGCGAGTGCATTCTGTGCTTTGTTCTCCTGTACAAAACCAAGAGCAGCATTAAAGACGAGCAGAAATCCGATGATGATAGCTTCGGGCCGCTTGCCCAGGATCAGTTCCAGTACGATTGTGACCTCAAGCATCCAGGGTACGGGAGCCCAAAATTTCTTAGCGATTGCCAAGAACAGATGAGGCTTCGGTTCCCGCACAGTATTAGGGCCGTACTGACGTAGACGGGTCTCGGCTTCGGCGTTTGTCAGACCTTGATCCGCGATATTCTCATTCAGTTCCAAAATGCTTCTCGGTGTCAAGTTGCCCGTGCGCGCTGGCTGCGAATGGTGCTGAGCAGGTGCAGAATCTCGATATACATCCACACCAGCGTCACCATGATGCTGAAGGCGCCATACCACTCCATGTACTTGGCCGCGCCCTCGTGAACGCCCGTCTCTATGAAATCGAAATCCAAAATCAGATTGAGCGCGGCGACGATCACGATAAAGACGCTGATCGCGATTCCCCACAGTCCGTTGCTGTAGAGCGGCGAAACGTGATGGTGGAAGAAGCCAATCGCCAGGTCGATCATGTAGAAGAGAAAAATCCCTCCGGTAGCGGCGATCACGCCAACGGTGAATTTCGGCGTCGCTCGAACCACCCCAGATGCGTACAACAGCAACATCACAGCGGTGACGGCAGCGGTCAATCCGAGGGCCTGGAGGACGATGCCAGAATAGAGATCGTTGAGCACCGCCGAAATTCCGCCCAGGGCGAGACCTTCGCAGAGCGCGTAAATCGGTGCGGTGACCGGTGCCCATTGCTTTTTGAAAATCGTGACTAGCGCGAGTACGAGCCCGCCGATGAGTCCGCCCCACAAGCACAGCGACCCGGCTCCGGGCTGGGTGCGGCCTAGCTGCCACGTCCAAATGGCGGTTGCGGCAGCACACATGAGCAGGAAGCCGGTCCTATTGACCGTACCCTGCAGCGTCATCACATCGCCGGTCACAGGAACACGATCCTCGAATGTGTTGGCGTTCAGGGCGGGATTGGAAGTTTTAAAAAAGCCGGGCATAATCCGACTCCTTTCACAAAGCCGTTCCGATGACAGAATGGCCGTTGGCAAAGATCGGTTTGGATTCAGTGGATCGACCAACTCAGTGGAACTGAACCTAAGTTTTTATCGCGCGGTTTGAACCACAGTGGCCTCTGTAGTGAGGTCACTGTGGTTAGTGTGAGAAGTGTGGTGCAGATCACGCGACGCGCGCCGCCAGTTCGGTCGAGGGCTCGTAGCTGTCGATTTGCTCCGCGCCTGAAGTTTTCAACATATCGCGGGCTTTCGCTACCTCCTCGGCAGTTCCGTGCGCGACAAGAACGAACTTGCCGGCTTTGATCGACGTCTCGTATTTTACGACGCTGTTTTTGGGAATGCCGATGCTGAAGAGTCCCGCACCCAGGGCACTGAGCCCTCCAACGGCGACTGCTCCCTCCAGGCCCGCAATGATGTAGGAGACGATGGAGCCGGCAGCAACGACCGGGCCGATGCCGGGGATGATCAAGAACGCCGCGCCGAAGAGCAGTCCCCAAAGCCCACCCCAAAATGCGCCCCATTTGCCCCAATATTTCATTCTGTCGCCGGTGTTATAGAAGCCGACGACATCCGATTCCGTTTGATAGTCGCGGCCCACGACCGCCAGCTTCTTGATGTCAAACCCGCCACCCTTCAATTCCTTGATGGCATTCTCTGCTGCGGAGTGTTGGCCGTACACTGCAACGACCGAGTTTTGATCCTGTCTTGGCGTGGTACTCATGATTTCTTCTCCTCTTCTTTTTCGGAATTTATCTTGTATCGTGGTTGAGTTCGTGAGTTGAGGTTTATTGGGTGTACGCTGATCCTTCGAAGATGGCGATTCCGATTGAACCTGCGCCATGACTGCATCAAAGCAGAAGGATGGGCTTTGAACAATTGGACGATGGTATCGGTTGCTTCTTGCGTCGGCGGCGCTAATTAAATGTGATTGTTAAACCCGGCCGACGTCGACGGGTGGCGTCGGGATCACCAGCGCCATTCCTGCTCGCCGGGATCTTTAGCGGCTGAGCAAGTAAACATCGCGCGGAATCGAGGGCTAGTTTAGGAGCGACTCCCAGTTGGCTGGCACCTTTCCTGCAGGTCCAGGTGCGGGCTGATTTTTTGGATGTGAATGCGGTGGTAGCAACTCCGCACCTTTGATCATCCCCTGCTTGTCGTAATCGTAGAACCAATCCTCACCCGGTTCGAAGCTGGCAATGATTGGATGTCCCGTCTCCGCCGCATGCTTGGACGCATGCTGGCTCGGAGAACTGTCACAGCACCCGATGTGCCCACACTCCGCACACCGGCGGAGATGAAACCACCAACCTTTCGGGATGCCAGACACTCCACGCAGCCGTCACCACTCGGCTTCGAAGCAGGGTTGATTCCGCGCCGGTCTTTTTTCATTCCTAATACCCTTTCGGGAGTCCTTTGTGCAAATAACTTCAAGCCACTAATAAGATCTTCCCCGCCACGCCCTTCTCTGCCGCAGCTTGCGCCTCGGCCGCTTTACGGAGTGGCAGTGTTTGGCTAATCGGGATGACCAACTTGCCGTCGCGCACAGCTTCGGCCATGAACTCCAGCGTTTTCCTGTCGAATTTCGAGAATACATGAACCACCTTTACAGATGGGTACTTCGCGGCGTTCCGCGGTAACTCGACGACCGATGCATACACTCCCCCAGGCTTGAGCTTGGCGATCAGCCTCTCGGCGGTTCTTCCGCCGACCGTATCCGCAACCGCATCGAGCGGCGCCAGATTCGCAATCGCTGCGTCATCGTCGGTTGCGACGAACTGATCCGCGCCAACAGTCTTCGCCCCATCCATCTGCCTCTTCAAAATTCCGCCGATCACAGTCGCCCCGCGTGCCTTCGCGGTGAATACTGCCGAACGGCCGACATTTCCAACGGCACCCACCACCAGAACCGTCTGTCCCGCTTTAATTCCCGTAGCTGAAAGGAGTTGGTTGCCCGTTGTCGTCACCAGCGGCAGCGCCGCCGCCTGAATCAGATCCAGCCCTTTGGGAACTTTCGCCAGAACGGCGGCTTTGACGACACAAAGTTCAGCGTAAGTATTGTCTGCCATCGCAAACACCTGGTCTCCGATGGAAAAACCGTCGACTCCCGGCCCAATCTTTGCCACCGTCCCTGCAATGTCGACTCCTATCAGCCCGGGAAACGTCATGGGGTAGAAATCTTTTGTCAAACCGGCACGCCGTTTATAGTCAATTGGATTCACGCTCGTGGCGGCAACTCGCACCAGCACTTCGCCCGGACCCGCCACCGGATCGGGATAGTCCTCGAACTTGAGTACCTCAGGACCGCCATATTGGTGAACAACAACTGCTTTCATATTCCATCTCCTTGAACGCAAACAGTCGTTTATAAAACTCAGATGAGCGAAGCGAAAATCGGTCACCGACACCATGGACCTCCGCCAGGAATTGCCGGACAAGCATCACGGAATCATCTAATGAGAAACGGCGCATTGATTCTGGTGCTCAGCGTCCTTCACTGAATTTGGGGATTTCGCCCAGTTAAGCACATCCCATATCTCGCATTGCAAGTAAAAACCCAACCCGATGGTCGGCGCTATCAGTCCTCCGGCAACGGCATCGTGAACCAGTTCATGCACTGCTTCATAGCCGGGGATCTGCACTCGCTTGGCAAGTTCGATCAGCTCTTGCAGCGGAAGCTCACGTTCAGCAATCATCGAAAGCAGTAACATTAAGCCGTCGGGGCCCGCGAAACGTGCAAGAGGTAATCCTTCTACGATGCCACGGTTGTTTCTAAATTCATCTCGCGGACTGTACTGACATCCGTATAGCTCTTGGGATCTGGGGCTCGCGTCGCGAGAGTGCACTAATCGCAAACCGCTCACTTTGGGTTTGCCTTTGATGTCCTCAGCTGCAATCCACTCCACCCACCCTGCCTGCAGTTCTGAGATAAGTTCGCCGCAACTATCGCATCGCCAACCGTATCGAATGGAATTAACTCTAGGCATACATTCACGAACATTCTGTCAGCCAACTCTCTGACCAGTGGGGTCTTGCATCGTAAGGACGATCTTTCCTCTCTTGTGCGGCGCGCCGGCCAACATTTCGTGCGCCGTGCGAGCTTCCTCGAGCGGGAGCACGCTGCCGACCTGCGTGGTCAGCTTTCGACTACCGAATAATTCCGCGAGTGTGTCCAACCGGCTCGCAGTGACGTCCACCAGGAAAAACGCTGAGCGACAGCCTGCAGTTTGTGGCGGCGGCGAAACCGACGACACGACGATGCCTCCCGGCTTTAAGACACGAAATGAACGATGCTGTGTCTCTCCTCCGACCGTGTCGAGTACCGCATCGACGGGCGGCACGGCATCTTCGAACTTTGTAGTCCTGTAATTCACCACCATGTCGGCCCCGAGGTGCCGAACATAATCGAGATCAGCCGGTCCAGCGGTTGCGAAAACCTTCAGTTCTGCTTGCTTCGCCAGCTGCACCGCATAGGCGCCAACATTTCCAGCCGCTCCGTGGATTAATACCGCCTGGCCTGCCTTCAGCCGCGCATAGTCGAACAACATCTGATATGCCGTGACCGCTACTACCGGCACGGACGCTGCCTCAACAAAGCTCAACGATCTCGGCTTTACGGCTACCATCTGCGCCAATGCCACCGCGTACTCCGCATAAGCGCCGCAGAATTGCTTGTTGGTAACCCCGAAAACCTCGTCACCCGGCTTGAACTGAGTGACTCCCGTTCCCACGGAGTCAACTATGCCTGCCAAATCTGACCCGAGAATTATTGGAAGGGACAGTCGAACAACGCTCTTTCCCTCGCGGATGAGCGCGTCCCATGGACCAACTCCGGCAGCAGCGACCCGCACCACCAACTCGCCTTCTCGCGGCTTGGGGCAAGGCATCTCGTTGATCACAATCGCACTCGGAGGGCCGAAGTAATGGATGCTTCCAGCTTTCATTCTTCCTCCCGACGACGATTGCCGTCGGTTCCCCAAGCTAAGGCCCGGCACGCAAACAGCCACTCACAAAACACATAGCTGGCGAAGGCAGAGTCGATTGAACCTCACTTCGTTTCTGCCATTTGCTTCATCTGTCGGATTCTTTGACCGGTGGATTCTCAGTCCCGCACCCGGCGTTCCCGCGTCACGTCGGCTTTGGCGGCAACCCCTTCCCTAATTCTTCTGAGGATGAATGCCCAGGTCGTGCCATGATGTTTCCGCGAGGTTGACGTCGTAATACTTTGCGGCCTTCTCGATATTTGCGAATGCTAAAGCACGGTCGGCATCGGAGACGTCGATGACCTGATCGAACCGGGCGACTGCGTTCCGCACATGTTGTGCGTCAGTCAACGGTTCTTTTCGCTGCTTCGGAAACGCATAAACGCTGTCGGGTAAGTCACTCTGCATCGTCAAGTGCCCATGTTTCTCGTGAGGTTTCCAGGTCGCTTCGAGCATATCTTCCATCCTTTCTTAAATACTGGGCTAACGCAGGTCTGTCGCATGCGCCAAAAGCCTTTGCTCAACATGCTGATTACAGCCGAGGTGATCCGGCAAATCAATTAGACGATGGTATTGGCAGCACCTTCGTATTGGGCTCTGCGAAATTACGCCCAGTACATACCCGTCCGCACCTCGCATGAGCGTACTGCTTGCCGCGAAGTAGGCCGCTTAGGTTGTTATCTCGATCGCCGGCCGAACTCAAGGAATTCTGACGATGTGCCATCGATTGTTGCATCCAAACGGCATCGCCTAAGCGTGAGACGCCAGCGTGGAGGACGGCTTTTGTTGTGGATGTGTCTGATGCGATACGAGTTTCCGAGTCAGCAAAAAACTGCTGGTCTCGAACAAGTTTAGAGAAGTGGCTGGAATCAATCCAAAACCGAAATTAGCGATTGATAGTAACTAAGAGATATTTGGTGGAGGCGGCGGGAGTCGAACCCGCGTCCGAAAATGTCACTGGTCAAGAGCCTACATGCGTAGTCCAGTTCATGCCTCCGGCATTACCCGGAGACGTTCGCGGCCCGCGCTCAGAACGGACAAGAAACGCGTTCCACTAGCCTGAGATCTTAGCCTCCCGGCCCAGACGTAGCCGGAAAGAGCAGCCCGCTGTGCGACGTCCTTCGGAGGCCCACGGGCGAAGCCTCCGGGAACGGCTACCTAAAATTAGGCAGCGTATGCCATTTGTTGATTGGCAACTATTGTTTTGCACGCGATTACGGGTGTGTGCACCCCGGCATGCCTCTTGGCCGCAAGCATCTCCGTCGAAGCCGTGACGCCCCCATTATGGGATGGACCTTGAAAGAACTACTTCCAGACTAGGTTTCACCAGCCTGAATGTCAACACCACGTTAGATGTCCTAACTTGCTAAAAAGGTTCAGGCTTGCGATGCACTTACTCCATAGACTCCATGCTTCTCAGCTCACAGGTCTAGCGGCACCGCCTGCGATTTCATATTGCAGATTTCAGATTGCAGAGTGAAGTCAGATTTAATGGAGGTGATAAAAAATGCCCAAGATTACGCCGAAGAGGACATGGGACAGGATTACGGAAATAGGTGTGCTGACACCATAATTCAAGGCCAGGAACCCGGGCGGTTCGAGCATATTCTGGGCTTCCGGCCCATGTTGCTCGCTGGCCATGCGGGGATGAAGACCGGGCATCAACGCCATAACGACGGTTAAGACAAACAATCCGTGCAAGAGGCCGATCAAGGCGCCACGCCACCATCCTGCGGCACCCGCGGATTGGAAAATGAAGATGTAGATGAGAGAAAAGAGCCATCCGGTGAGGACGTGAATCCCGAAACCGTACAACTTGGCGCGGTCGCGATCCGGCGTGAAGATGGTTCCCAGCATGTACGGGAAGCTCATTCGGGTGAAGCCAAGTCCCTGTGAGCTTTCGCCCAAAATAGTCAGTACGAGAGTTGAGGCGAAGCCCCAAAGCAACCAACTGCCCCAGTTCATTTGGGCGCCTCCCGGCCTGCGGACTTCACATCTTGCCCAGTTTTGGCAGCGGGCGGCGGCTGCTGGCGATCACGTTCTTGCAAGCTGAAAGCGGCGCTGATCAGCCCAACGTGAGTGAACGCCTGCGGGAAATTGCCGAGGGCATCGCCAGTTTTGGGATCGATTTCTTCTGCAAATAATCCTACGTCGTTCTGATAACGGAGCAAGTGGCGAAAGCGAGCGTGCGCCTGCTCCGACGTGCCTCCACCGATGGCGAGATGTTCGACCGCCCAGAAACTGCAGATTCCGAATGCGCCTTCGGCGACTTGGGCGGGATAGCGAAAAACCAGGCTATTGTCGCTGAGCTTGTTGCAAATTCGTTTGTAGGTGCTCTGCATGCGATCGGAATTCGCCGCTTCGAAGCCATACCAGGGAATGCGCAGCAGCGATGCGTCGACCTGGTCGCCATCCAGAATACTGACATAGCTCTGGATCTCCTCGTTCCAGCCGCGTGTCTCGATCTCTTCTCGAATCCGTTCGCGTTCGATTGCGAACCAGTCGGCGGGCACTCCTGCGAGCATGCCCTTGTCGCTGAGGGCAAGCAGGCGGTCGAGGGCTGTCCAGCACATGAGGCGGGAATAAGTATGATTTTCGCGGCCAGACCGAGGTTCCCAGATTCCCTCGTCGGGCTGATTCCAGTTCTTGGCTACGTACTTGCCAAAACCAATGAGTACTTTCTGTGTGGTGCGGTCGTACTTGCCGATGTGTTGCGCGTATTGGGCCGTGGCATCTACCACTTCGCCGTAAATATCGACTTGAAATTGGTCCTTGGCGGCGTTACCAATGCGAACCGGTCGAGAGTCGTAATATCCAGCCAGGAATGGGAGCTCTCTCTCTTTCACGCCGGTGCGACCGAACACGGTATAGAGGACCTGCAATTTCGGTTGAGTGAGGCGGGTAGCGTGCAGCATCCACGTGAGGAAACTCTCGGCTTCCTCGACATAACCCAGGGCAAGCATAGCGCGGATGGTGAGTGAACCGTCGCGCAGCCAGCAGTAGCGATAGTCCCAATTGAGAGGGCCACCAATGCTTTCGGGAAGAGAGGTTGTAGGTGCGGCGACGATAGCGCCGGAAGGCGCGTAGGCCAATAATTTGAGCGCGAGAGCGCTGCGAACGACTTCATCACGATATGGTCCGTCATAGTGGGCGCGTGCAGCCCATCGCTGCCACCACTGCACCGAGCGATCGATTGCGGCCGTCAGGTTCCCGCCGAGCGCAGGAAGAACCGTGGGGGACTGTTCCCCGTAAGTCAGCGAAAATTGCAACCGATCTCCCGCTTTGAGAGAAATGGATGCTTGAGCGCTGTCTGAGATGATTTGCATCGGGATATTGCTGCGAAGCCAATAAGCGCCGCAACCTACATCCATTCGTAAACCGAAATTCTCGAACTCGCGGATTTTGAGAGGGTGATTGCCATAGTCAGCACGCGGACGAAACTCGATTTCGATGCGGATTTCACCGTCCGTGCACTGCAGTTGGCGAACCAATTCATGATCCGGAACCAGATTTTCGCGTTTGAAGGCTTCGGATGCGACCGGCATGAAATCGGTCAAAGTCGCGCGGCCAGTAGCGCAGGTGAAGTTGGTTTCTAAAACGTTCGAGTCACGGACGTAGGCACGATCCGTGTCAAAAGGACCGACGGGCCGGATTGACCAGAATCCGCCCTTTGCGGGATCAAGCAAAGCGGAGAAGACCGCAGAACTATCGAAGCGCGGCCAACAGAGCCAGTCGATGGAGCCGTGTTTAGAAACCAGTGCTGCGGCCCGGCAATCGCCGATGATGGCATAGTCTTTTATCTTGGCCGGCTGACCGCGAGTTGTGGACACATTACCTAGATGAGAATGAAGGGTCAGGCGATGCCACTGCATGGTAGCGCCGATCACAATACAGACTGACCCACGGCTTAGCTCGTTTCCTCATCAAGCCGAGGTTTGTGCGCTGTTATAATAAAAAATTGTCCTCATGCCTCGTAAGCGCCTAGTTCGCTCCACCACAGTTCTGAGTGTTCGCAGAAATGAGAATGTGGTCTTGGCCGGAGATGGCCAGGTCACGTTGGGCGAAGGGGTGTTCAAACACTCGGCTAAGAAGATCCGCCGCCTGTATCAGGACAAGATACTGGCAGGATTCGCCGGGTCAACCGCCGACGCTTTCTCGCTGTTCAGCCGTTTTGAATCGAAGCTCGAGCAATATCACGGAAACCTTGGCCGGGCCGCAGTCGAGCTAGCCAAGGACTGGCGAACGGATAAATTCTTGCGCCATCTCGAGGCCATGCTTCTTGTCAGTGACAAAGAGCAGACGTTTCTGCTGAGCGGCCAAGGTGATGTGATCGAACCCGACGGTGGCATTGCCGCGATTGGTAGCGGAGGCCCTTACGCCCAGGCCGCGGCTCAGGCATTGGCCGAACATACCCAGCTTTCGGCGCGGCAAATCGCAGAAGAAGCCATGAAGATTGCCGGCAGAATGTGCATCTATACTAATGAGACGATAACGATCGAGGAACTGTAGGAGTTGGCAGTAAGTAGGCGGGTATGCTTCCTGTCCTCCGCCACTAACTACTAACTACCAGCTACTGAACTACTGCTTATGGCCATTTATTTACCTGGAACTGTTGACGAAGAACAGCTGGCATTGGACGAACTGACGCCGCGCGAAATTGTCGCCGAGCTCGACAAACACGTGGTCGGCCAAAAAGGTGCCAAGCGCGCGGTGGCAATCGCGCTGCGCAACCGCATGCGGCGCCAGAAACTCTCCGAAGAACTGGCGGAAGAGGTTATTCCCAAGAACATCATCATGATCGGGCCTACGGGGGTGGGAAAAACCGAGATCGCCCGCCGGTTGGCCAAACTTGCAAATTCGCCATTCCTCAAGGTCGAAGCCTCGAAGTTTACCGAAGTCGGTTATGTCGGACGCGATGTCGAATCCATGGTACGCGACCTGGTCGAGATTGCGATCGAGATGGTGCGCGAAGAGAAGCTTGAAGATGTCTCCGATAAAGCTGAACTCAACGCCGAAGAACGTTTGCTGGACATCCTGTTGCCGCCACCCACGCCATCTCGCCCCGCCGAGACTAGCCAAGCCGGTTTCATTTTAGAAGGCACAACCACGTCGGGAGATTCGCAATCCCGTACCCGCGAAAAGCTTCGGCAGCAACTTCGTGAGGGCAAACTTGACGAGCGGATGGTCGAGATCGACGTGCGGGAGCGCAATTTCCCTTCATTCGAGATTATCTCGAACCAGGGCGTCGAAGAAATGGACGTCAATATCAAAGACATGTTGCCCAATATCTTCGGCCAGCGGACCAAGAAGCGGAAGATGAAGGTCAACGAGGCGTTCGACTATCTCATTCAGGAAGAAGAGCAGCGCTTAATCGATATGGATCAGGTTACGCGCGTGGCCATCGACCGCGTGGAAGATTCCGGCATTATTTTTCTTGATGAGATCGACAAGATCGCCGGCCGTGAGAGCGGTCATGGACCGGATGTTTCGCGCGAAGGCGTGCAGCGCGACATCTTGCCGATCGTCGAAGGCACAACGGTCAACACACGTTACGGCATGGTCCGTACCGACCACATCCTTTTTATTGCCGCGGGCGCGTTCCATGTCTCCAAGCCCAGCGATTTGATCCCGGAGCTACAGGGCCGGTTTCCGATTCGCGTGGAACTGCAGTCGCTCACCATGGAAGACTTCATCCGCATCCTTACTGAACCGAAATCTTCTTTGGTGAAACAGTACACCGCGCTGCTCGAAACCGAAGGCGTGAATCTGGAATTCACCCGTGAGGCTCTGGAAGAGATCGCCCGCTTTGCTTTTCGCGTGAATGAAGGTACGGAAAACATCGGAGCGCGGCGTTTGCATACCATCATGGAGCGGGTGTTGGACGAGATCAGCTTCGATGCCCCCGACAAGAAGGGCGAGCACATTAAAGTCGACGCTCCTTACGTCCGCCAAATGCTCTCCGACATCGTGAAGGACCAGGATCTTTCGAGGTACATCCTGTGACCTCGCATTCTTGTTCGGCACCGTTGTAATTCGTCTGGCCATTGCCTGAGCGAGTCCGATCTTCCCGTTACTGAAGATGTGCTCAACTTCACTTCTGCGAAATTTCACATTGACCATTTTTCATTTCTGGTCTTGTACGTCTGGGTTGGCCTTCTCAGACTTGTCTCGGTGCTCGATGAAATCTACACTGCGTTCATTCGACGCCTGAGCGAGATGCAAGGACTTCCACTCAAGAGCGTCTTGGGCTCTTTCCTTTAGCCACCTTCTGAATCGGCCCTCAGTAGTCCGACACGGCCACGTAGGACAAACGAACATTTATTCGCCTTGCTTTAGCGGAAATCCGCAGTACGCCGTAGTGTGTCCGAAATCTGCGCGAAGGGATGAGTCTATGAAAATTCGAAATTTAGTGAACATCTTGTTGTTGATGATCATGAGCTTGCCCAGTCGGGTGTTCGCCCAGAACCCAAACTGCACAATCATTATTCCGGTCGCCCCATTCACCGCCGCCGGACTGGCCACTCCCTACCAGTTGACTGCCACAAACCCCGCGGATGGGCCGTGCCACGAGACCAATTCGAATTCATCCGCCTTTGTTCAAGCTGCAATTTTTGACCCGGCCACCCGACAAGTGTCGATCTACAACCCATTGGTCATCGATGCCGGTTCGACGCCCGCGATAGCTCCCGCAGTCCCCATCATTCCGGATCACGCCATCGTGGCGCTCTGGTTTGGATTCAACGGGAACAACCTGATTCAACAAGGAGCATCGCCCGGCGTGCTGGAGGAAAGTGCATGCGTGAACGGACTGCCCGATAATGTTTTTGGCCAATTCTCGTATTGCAATGCTCCCGTTTTCTTCCGTGCCGCGCGCCGGGCGATTCTTGCCGGGGGGCTGAAAGTTCCTCCTCTCGGGATTGCTGCGGATCAACACACTTGTCCTACCGTCCGAGACTTTTTTGTGGTCGATCAGGACCAAAGTGACAACCTGCCGGTGACTTACCTGATCAGCACCAACGGATTGCTAGCGCAGAATACGACAACAAACGCACAGGATCTCGCCGGCGCGACCACGCTCGGAAATCCCAGCGATAACGGCCTGCTCGACAGATTTCTCGACCCGGCTATGAACTGCACCCCGTGGAAGGTTGCCGATTTGGCCGATCCTGGCCAAATAGTCCCTGGCCTCGCGCTCAACGAACTTCAAGCGCGGCACGAGCAGGCGCGGCCGATTGCCCGGATTCCAGCCGGAGACCCGATGGCGTTAAATCCCGACGGTACGATCAACTTGGATAAGGTCAATGCCTACCGGCGCGGGGTCAACCAGCATGATGCGCAAATAGTCGAACAAGCCGATACAGCCAGATACTGCCGGCACATGCTGAGGATTGCGCCCCCTCGACTTTTGATGAATCAGGAGGCGCTAGTCGCCGCCCCATCGCCCGTCGCCAGCATGGCAAATTCTCTTTATACATTCATGGCTCAGCGCTTCGTCGCCAGCTACAACTTGCTGGATTGCAATGGGCTCACTGAAATACCGGATCCGGTATCGGTAACCGTGGATTCGAACGGCGTGGCCACCAGCGCAACGATCAACTCACCGCGGTGGAGTGACCAGCAGACGCTGGATCGTTCTCGGGCGCAGGATGAGGCGGCGGACGATATTGCCGGAGAGGTGTACTAGCTGACCGCGATCGACGCTGTTCCTGCACTTTCAGCAGAGACGCCAGAGAGACCTGCAGTGGCAGCCGCTCTTCGATGGAGGGCAGAGCGGCTGGCAACATGATCGACAAACGACTAACCGATGCCACCCTCGGGACGATATTTCTTCCGTTGCATGCTCTCGAGGCTGGCGCTTATCGGGATCAGCGTGTTCACTATGTTATCGATTTCCATTCCCGTCGTCGGCCAGATTTCACCGGGCACCCTCTCCCACTCACATCGCTCGGTGACCGGCTTGGAGAATTGCACAAGCTGCCACGAGCTCTCGACCGGCAAGCGCGCGTTTCGATGCCTTTCGTGTCATAAGGAAATTGCGTGGAGAATCGAGGCTCGCAAAGGACTGCATGCTTCTTATGAGCTGGAGAAGGATTCGAGCACCAGGTGCGCAGAATGTCACCCCGAGCACAACGGTGAAAATGCACCCATAACCAAATGGAACGTTGATACTTTCGATCACGAGAAGACAGGTTACAAGTTAGAAGGAAAGCATATTGGTCTGGCGTGTGGCCGTTGTCATTCGGCGGAGCACGTCGATCGGCGTGAACTGGCAACAATTCGAGTCACGAATCTTAACAAGACCTTTCTGGGAGTGTCCCCGAGCTGCGTTAATTGTCACCAAGACCAACACAAAGGACGTCTTAAGGAGAATTGCCTTCAGTGCCACAACTTCATCGACTGGAAAACGATCAATATTCTCAGCTTTGACCATTCGCTCAGCCGATACCCGCTCACCGGATTACATGTTAAGGTCCGCTGTGAACTCTGCCACAATACCGCGCTCGACAGGAGGCCACGCTATGTTGGAGTTCCTTTTGGCGATTGCAGAGACTGCCACGCTGATCCTCATCGCGGCTGCTTCCCACAAACCTGTCAATCTTGTCATGACACGGCCGGCTGGAACAAAACCTCGCCCGCGGAAATAAATCGTACCTTCGACCATTCCAGGACGAAATTCCCGTTGCTCGGCAAACATCGCGAAGTAGATTGCGTGCAATGCCACGCAAAAGCTGACTTTCAAAAGCCATTGGTGTTCCAGAAATGCTCGGATTGCCATCGTCCCGATCCGCATGGCGGGCAGTTTTCCAAACGGCCCGCTGGGAGTGAATGCTCGAACTGCCACTCCGTCAATACTTTCAAACCATCGACGTTCGGGCTGAAAGAACATAGGAGGACCGCCTATCCGTTGGAGGGCAAGCACGCCAGCGTACCCTGTGCCGGGTGCCATATCCCGAAGGGCAAAGCAACTGTTTATGCAATAAAGTTTCGCTACTGCACCGATTGTCACGCGGATCAACACGCCAATCAGTTTGCCGCGGCTCCCTACCTTAATCGTTGCGAGAGTTGCCACAGTCTGTCGAAATTTGCGCCTTCCACATTTGGCCTCCCTCGCCACAGCGAGGTGTCTTTTCATCTGATGGGAAGCCACTTGGCGGTTCCATGCAATGATTGTCACAAGCAATCGCAGAGCTTTGGGCCGAGACTGATTGTGCAATACCGTTGGCCGGTATTGTCGTGCGTGAGTTGTCACGCGGATCCACACGGCAGTCGATTCAAGAGGTTTTTAGTCCCGGCGAAAGCGAATAACTCTCCATCTGGATGTGAAGTATGTCACTCGACTGTAACGTGGAGTGACCTTTCCCCGTTCGATCATAAAAAAACCTCGTTCCCCTTAAGTGGTGCTCACAGGTCCGTCGCCTGTGCCGCTTGCCACAAGCCAACGAATCCATCCCCGGGGCTCGCGCATGTTGATTTCACGTTAGCGCCACACAAGTGCCCGCAATGTCATGTGGATGTTCATGGCCAGCAGTTCTCCAAAGTTGGCGGTGGCGAGTGCAGCGGCTGCCATGATGCCAACAAATGGAAGCCGTCGCTTTTTAATCACGACAAACAATCTGCTTTTTCGCTGGAAGGCGCGCATCGAGATGTGCGCTGCGAATCCTGTCACAAATTGACCAGAGTAGTGGATGGAAAAATGATTCTCTTTTACAAACCGACCGACAAGGAATGCGTGGCTTGCCACGGACGAGACTTACGCAGAACTAGCCAGGTTGCGAATTGATCGTATGCGGCCATTAAACAGCGACAAGAGGCAACGGGAGCGGCAATGACGGGAAGCATTCTGCTTATGCACGCGATCATTTTGTTTCAGATGTCCGCTGGCCTTCCCGCAAGACCCGATGGTTCCGCTGACCGCAATTCTGATCTCAGCCCGCACGGACCAATGCAGGTTGCGTGTGAGAAATGCCACACATCCACTGCCTGGAAACCGATCCGCAAAAAGCCGGACTTTGACCACAGCAAGACCGGGTATCCATTGCGCGGCCTGCACGCGGCTGTGACCTGTGAGGAATGCCACGTCAGTCCGGTGTTCGCCAACATTGGCCGCAACTGCCAGGACTGTCATGCCGATATTCATCGGCGGAGAAATGGGGCGCAATGCGATCTCTGCCATAGGGTTGGTGGTTGGCAAGTGACACTCAAAGACATCAATGCCCACCAGGATCGTTTTCCGCTGATCGGCGCGCACGCCGTAACCGACTGTTACTCGTGCCACCGGGCTGGGGCGGTGGGAGAGTTCAACCGCCAGGGACTTTCGACCGACTGCGACAGCTGCCATCTGAGAGCGTTTCAAAGAACAACTTCGCCTAATCACCAGGCGCTGGGCTATTCGACGGATTGTCAGGAATGCCACACCAGCATGGATAGCTGGAGGATCGTCGCGTCTATGTCGGCGAAAAGGCGGCGATAGGTTTCACTGTTCTGCTTCGATGTGCAGGATCGGTCAAAAAATAGATTGCAGTCGTGCCAATGCAGACTTTGCTTGATAACTCGATCGTTCTGTGGCAGCCGCAAATGAAAGCGATCATCAACATCAATATCTTGCTGCTTCTAGTTTCTTTGCTTGTCAGTCAGATTGCCTTCGCGGAAACTGCCGCGGTACGCAAGCTGAAGATCTCCCGGTCCGTCGGCGCTATCAAGGTCGAAATCATGCTTACGTCCAAGATCACTCCTGTAGTGACAGTTGCTGGAAACCCGGAACGCATCATCTTGGATCTTCCCGCAACTGTTGCGAGCTCGAAGCAGCATAGCCTTGCAGTGAACCGCAGCGGCGTCTTGCGAGTGGGATGGGAGCTCAGTAGCTTAACGCCGCCGATCACACGTGTAGTCGTTGATCTGGATCATGACCACCCCTACCAACTTACGACCTCAGGTAACTCGGTCGTCCTGATTATTTCCTCAACAAATAGGACGCCGGGCCATGGGGCCGCTGATCACCCATCCGTCGTCCCTCGACCCGCCGCCAGGGGCTCGTTGTGGGGAAAATTATGGCCTCAGCCAGGATTGAAGCCGCCGAAGTCGGCCGCGACGCCATCGAGCGATGGCAGTCTTCACGCCAGTTTTAAAGTCAAGTATGTCGCCGAAGGGGCCGCCTACTTAATCGGTGGACGAAGTTCGGGCCTCACAGAAGGTATGACATTGCTGGTACATGAAAGCGACCCGGCCAAGGGCGATAACCCCAACCCGGAAGGCCGAGTTGTCGCTGAGCTCCGGATCGCGTCCGTTGCGGAAACATCCTCTGTAACAGAGATCCACAACGCAATGCGCGACGTGAAACCTGGAGATTGGGCCGAACTGGCGCCGGACGATTATTCGCGGCTGGGCAACGAGCCGGCCACAAATCCGGCGGTCAACAACCACAAGCCCGCAGAACTCGCAGCCGTTTCGTCTACGCCGACTGCAGTCGACCAGACTTCCCGCGACAGCCGGATGATGGCTCGAATTGGCTTCGATTACAGCGGAATCAGCAGTGGTGGTTCGACACCCGGACGCAGCAGTTCCATGGGCCTCAGTTTTCAAACCGACATGCAGCAGATTGCCGGTACGCATTGGAACCTCGAAGGAGCGTGGCGCGACAGATTTACCACGAATTCTCAGCCGGATGAGAGCACGATAGATGACTACCTCGATCGCAGCTACATCATCCAGTTGTCTTATGACAACCCGAATTCGCCGTGGGTCGCCGGAATCGGTCGCCTCTATCTGCCATGGGCGGTTAGCCTGGACACAATCGATGGCGGCTACGTGGGGCATAAGTTCGCCGGAAACGGCACGGCTGGCGCATTCTTCGGATCGACCCCAAACCCTGCAACCTGGAACTATCGGCCGGATCAGCAAATTGCTGGATCTTTCGTAAACTTCGAAGGTGGAAGTTACGACAGTCTTCACTACACGAGTACAACTGGAGTTGCTCTCAGCTTTTTGAAGTGGCAGCTTGATCGTCCGTATTTATTTCTTGAAAATGCGCTCTCCTATGCAAAATACCTTTCTATCTACCATTCCTTGATTGTAGATTCCCCGCAGGGCGTCAGCACCGACGGAATCACTCCCGGAGCAGGAATAAGCCGAAGTTATCTGACCGTAGACATTCAGCCGAAAAAATGGATCTCGTTCGGATTCTTCCACAATTATTTTCGAGACGTGCCAACCGCTGCGACCGCTTTGGTCGGCACTGGCATGGTCGACAAGCTTCTTTATCAAGGCGTAAACGGCACCCTAAGATTTGAGCCTGTAAAAAATCTTGTACTCTACACCACCCTCGGTAGAAGCGACAAAACCGGAGACGTGAAGCGCAGCTTGAACGAAATGTTTGGCTTCACATTGAAAGATATCTATCACACAGGCATACGCGCCGACCTTCATTACTCGAAATTTGATAGTTCATTCGCCCGCGGTATTTACCGGATTCTGACGTTGTCCCGTCCCATGGGCGACCGAATGATGTGGAACATACAAGGAGGCAGCCAAAGCCTTATCTCCTCGTTTACCCTTAACCAGCGCTCCATTTTCGTAGACAGTTCGCTCGACAGCAATCTCACCGCCCACACTTTTCTTCAAGGTGGTTACACCGTCGAACGTGGCGCTCAGCTGAACTACTCCCAGTGGCGGCTCAGCCTGGGATACCGGTTCGATTCCAAAGGCGTCTTGCGATGACCGCACCTGCTATCAGTTTGCCGTCGGCTGCAATCCATTCCCCAGAGCCAACCCACCGGCGATTTGTACAGGTGCTCCTGCTAATTTGGACTACAGGATTTCTTGCGCTCACGGTATTTGGAATGAGCTACTACCGACTAAGCAAAACAGATCGCGCGTTTTCTCCGAAGCACCACTTATTAAGGCCTAGCGGCATTGTCGGCATCAGCTTGGCTTTTCTCGGCGTGCTCATGTTGTGCGCAATCTTCTTATATCCTCTGCGAAAGCGCTGGCGATGGCTACAGCGCCAGGGAGATTCCAAACATTGGCTCGATCATCACGTAATCTTCGGGGTCGTCGCGCCGATATCCATCGCATTTCATGCAGCCTTCAAATTTCATGGATTGGCCGGCCTTGCATTTTGGCTGATGGTCGCCGTTTCGGTGAGCGGCGTAGTCGGACGCTATCTTTACTCTCAAGTTTTGCGCGAGGTTGCAGCCGCGGAATCGTCCTTGGCCGTGTTTCGGGCCATGCTGGAAAGACAAGTGCTCGTCCCCCAGGAAGAACTGCGACTGCTCTTCTTCCCGGCGCCCTCGGCTAATCGGGTCTTGAGGTGGTCGGCATTCACCGGGCTCGGATATTTGGCGCTATCGGACATAATCTTGCAGTTTCGTGTTGCTCGCTTTCGTCTGAAAGTTTTTGGGCTGGGAAGTGCTTTTCAATCGCTCGGGGGACTGCTGTCAAGCGGAAACGCAGAGATTGAACATGTGATCAGCCTTGTCCGCAGGGAAGCACAACTTTCGCGGCGAATTCTTCTTCTCTCGCACGCTCAGCGCGTCTTCAAGTTATGGCATTTCGTGCACAAGCCATTTAGCTATGCTTTCGTGGTGCTCGCGCTCGCCCATATCGCGGTTGCAATGATATTTGGCTTTATCTGAATTCCGGTTGGAGTTGTCGACACGTTTCGGCCTTTCTGGCGACCGCACTGATTCATTCTTCGTCATCAACTATCCCAGGATCGTACGATTGATTCGGGCGCCGAGCGGTAGTCGGAATCGTGCTATACTCCGCCCCCGTCAGAAGAGTGCGAATCTTGCGGGTAGTTAAAGATCACTGGACTGTCGATTGATCAATCTGCCAGAGAAATTCAATGTTGCCTCCGTCATGGTGGACCGCCATGTCACGGAAGGCAGAGGCGCTAAGGTTGCTATCGAATGTGGCGATCAAAAAGTGAGCTATCGGGATCTATGGGAGAGTACGAACCGTTTTGGCAATGTTCTGAGCCGGCTCGGTGTAGAACCTGAGCAACGAGTACTGCTGGCGCTCCTCGATGGCCCTGAGTTTTTGTCTGGCTTTTTTGGCGCGATCAAAAGCGGCGCCGTCGCCGTCCCCGTCAACCCCATGCTGCGGGCACAAGACTACGAGTATTTATTGAATGACACTAGGGCACGTGTGGCTGTGGTCAGTGAAGCGTCCCTGCCGGAATTCAAGAAGCTTTCGCGGGATCGATTGCGTCACCTCAAGGAGATGATTCTGGTTGGGAGTTCTGATTCCCAGATTCCTAATTTTCAGAACTTGCTGGATGCGGCGTCTCCCGAACTCGAGCCGGAACCCACCAGCAAAAATGACGCGGCCTTTTGGTTGTACTCGTCGGGGAGCACCGGCGCGCCGAAGGGATGCATTCATTTGCATCACGATATGGTTGTCTGTTCGGAGACGTATGCAAAAGGTATTCTGCGGATGAATGAATCCGATCGATGCTACAGCGTAGCGCGTTTATTCTTTGCCTACGGATTGGGAAACGCCGGCTATTTTCCACTCTACTGCGGGGCAACGACAATTCTTTCTCCTGCT
>Ga0070731_10000714_pt1 | contig 40384 bp, 36 predicted proteins | sample Coa_R1_2_FD_66448 | JGI IMG/M metagenome (GOLD analysis project Ga0070731, IMG submission 66448) | Surface soil microbial communities from Centralia Pennsylvania, which are recovering from an underground coalmine fire - Coalmine... | ecosystem: Environmental > Terrestrial > Soil > Unclassified ...
CGAAGTCGGTATCAGCTACTCCGGCCGAACCTACGAGGAGGGCAAGAAGATCGGATGGAAGGACGGCGTACGCGCCTTGTGGTGCCTGGTGAAATACGCCGCGAAAGAACAGAAAACTGGAAGTCGCGGAACAAAGTAGTAAAGAACCGGGTGTTATGTATTGCTGCTTACGGCCTCCGGCTCATTAGCTACGACATTAATCGCCCGAGGTGAATCAGTCCGGGTAATCCAGAGAGTTAATCGCATCATCACTGCTAAGCCTAACCATCCAGAGATCGCGAACAATAAACGATTGGGAAAGCTAGGAGTACGGGGTACCGTAGCCGGAGACAACATTCGTATTCGCCCCGACGACTGGGAGGCATTTTGCGTGCTTGGGTGGTCGGCTGCTGCACTAGTTTTAGCAAGCACATATTTCTTCTGTGCGGCATCGCGATCCCGCACTAGCTGTTCGTATTCGGTTCCCACATTCGGTTGCACTGTCAGTTTTGCTTCCAAGGTGCTGATCTGGTTCTGAATGCGTTTTTGTTCCATCATCACCTTTTCAATCTCTTGATCATCCTGCTGAATGCGGCTTTTCAGTCGAAGACTTTCGTTGTTCTCCTGCTGAGCAGCGTCTGTATCGCCCTGGCTGCCCTGATCGCTTTCTTTCAAATCTGCCAATTGTTTTTCAACGCTGACAATTTCCTTCTTTGTTTTAATGACATCGGGGTGATCATCTGCATACTGGGCCTGTAATTGCAAAAGCTGACTTTGAAGATCTGATAACCGTTTCTCAAGCACAGCGGCATTCTCGACCTTCTGCGGCAAGTTGTGCTTTTCACTTTTGGGATGAAACGAAAGCTCGCGGTGCAATGCTGACTCAGCCTCGCCCTTGTCCTGCTGCGCCGATTGCATTTTTTCAGACAACATATTCAATTGCGCATGCAGATCTGCGGCAGCGCTCATGTTATTTTCAACATCACCCGGGAGCTGCCCGACGTGCCGCTTCTTAAACTGAGCCAAGTTTGTATTCCGTTCGTCGAGATCTCGCTTCGCGGTATTAACGGCTTGCAAGTTGTTAGCAGGTGCGACCGCCTCTTGCGGCGGCGTACCGGCATTCTCCTGCAGCAAAATCGATGTCACCGCATTGCAAATCAGCTGGGCCTCTGCTGGAGTTGATGCCGTGTATTCAACATGAAAAGCCTTGGCCGATTGTGAAGCGCCGGAGTGTTCTTTGCCATCCCGCTTCCCATCATTGATTTTCAGAGTGACTCGAGTCAATCGGGTGTGCCGGCGAATGTCGGCCACTTCCTGCTCCCCACTCTTGTTTAATGCCATGCCGTCAATTCTGGCTTTGAGTTTTTCTTCGTTTAGTAGAGCTTCCAGTTGTGACTGGACCAGGTTTTGCGACGGCGCCACCTGCTCAATTCCGTGCGGCGACTCAGATTCGTCGACCAAGATCAAAGCTTCAGAAGTATATTTTCGTGGGAAGCTAAAAGAGAGGACAAAGCCCAACAGCGATCCCAAGATCGCTGGAAGCAAAATTACCCACGGGCCCGGCCTCGATAGCGCTAGACGAGTGCTTCTCGCGAAATTGAGATGTCGACTCATCGAAACCGTCGCCCGCCAAGAATCAAGAACACTGTTCAACTATGATGAACCCGTTCATCGGGATTGCAGCATTCTTTCGCTCAAGGACGCAGGGGTGACAATAAAAACGCATGCGTTTGCCCGCCAATTGTCCCGTACCCGGCGATCTGGCCCATGTTATTGATTGCAGATGCCACATTAATCGTCCAGTCAGAGGCGGGCGAGATGAGGTCAGTTAAGAAGGTTGCAGTGGATTTGGCCCAGACAAAGGCTCGTATTCCGGAGTCGGTGCCAAACGCTGTTCCGACGATTTGCCCAAACGCATTGATCGCCGCTGCCCGCGTATCGAATGCAGAACCGGGAGAATCAACGTCACGCGATCCAGTGTTTCTAATCCAGATGAAACTACCCCGCTGTTCGCCCGTCTTATTCTTCCAGCCCACGATTTCGCCGGACGCGTTAATGCCGACGGCCTGACTTTCCTGGGAATTGTCCAGAGGCAATTGCTGCACACTTCCGTCCTTCGCCCATAAGATGGCATGCGCTGGACCACCTTTGCTTCCGAACCATCCCACCACATCTCCGAACACGTTAATCGCAAGAGCTCGGCTGTCAGCACCTCCCGGCGAATCCAGCTGCCGCATACCATCTTTTTCCGTCCACAGAAAAGCATGCGTCGGACCTGAATCGGGGTCAACGGAGTACCCGACGACCTGTCCGAGATCGTTAACGGCAGTCGCGAAACTGTTACCGTTATTGAGCGCGCCCAGATCGCGCATACCATTCTCCTTCGTCCACAGAAACGCGTGTGTGGTGTTAGCGGGGGTTGTCGACCAACCTACAACCTGGCCCGAATCATTGACGCCAAAAGCCTTGCTAGACGTTCCCCCAAGAGTTCCCAGGTCCTGCATACCGGAGGCTTTAGTCCAGAGGAATGCGCGGGCGTGGCCGTCGGGATTATCCGACGATCCAACGGTGTGCCCAAGCGCGTTGATGGAAAAGGCAAAGCTATTTTTGCCGCCCAACGTGCCCAGATCGATGATGCTATAGGTTTGGGCGGATGCTGCGAGTGCCTGAAGTAAGAGCATCGCGAAAAGAAATGCTCCTCCGCTTACGACTTTTCTCAACGAAATCATGCCTTCATGCGATCCTTGGTTTCCAATCAATGCGCAGGAATCGTCGGCGGAATTGTAGGAGTAGAAGTCGAAGTCGTGGGTTGGGACTTCGACCCGTGCAACCCGACAACTGCTCCAATGATTGCTCCAGCGGCAAGCCCTCCGATCAAGATATTTCGTGTCAGATGAGAGGACTTTTCGGAGCTGACCAGGCCTTGGGTAAGCGCAGGCGCCGGTGCTTCCGGAACGATCGTCTGAGCCATTGTCTGCTGCTCCAGTTTCTCATCAGTCAATTGCAGTCGGGTGATGCCAGTGGCATCGATAAGCACGTTTTGACCCGCAGCGACGTCCAACATTAGTTTTGTACCGCTATCCGGAAGTGTACTGGCGGAAGTCACTATTACTACGCCAGAATAAACGAGAACTTCTGTATTCTCGGGAGTCACGTCCACAAAGAAGTCTGTTCCCATTGCGCTGATCGTACCCTGCGTCGTCGCAATTTCGAACCGTCCGGAATGCCTTAACTTGACGACTCGACTGCGCAGCGACCCGGCGTTCAAATTAACAAGAGTCTCTCCGGTTTGTGGATCATGCTTTACGATCCTGAATCGAGTACCTGAGCCTGCACTCAAAATCGAGCCATCCTGCAGCTCGATTCCGATACGTCCCGAGCTATCTGTGCTGAAATTGTCGGTGTTCTGAATCATGTCTTTCAGACCAATTCGGGCGCCGTTTCTCGTGACACCGGGCAGGATCCCAGTCACCCGGCCGACTCTTTCCGTTGCACTCGCAGCTGTCGCCTGAGAAAACCCTGTTCCGCTGAAGGCTGTCATTGCGAAACACAACAAGAAAGCAACACCACGCCGAAATTGATTCGTCCCTGTTCGAGAGCTGTTGCTAATGATTTGCTTCATCTCAGTGCACAGTAAGACTGATAACCGTCGAACTCACAAGATTGTTCGACGTCGCTTGAATAACGATGGAATATGTGCCTGCCGGAGTCGCCAGGCTACTCGGATTAGGCGGAGAAGGCGTCGGGGTGCTGCCACCCGGACTTGTGTTGCTGCTTGATGACGAGCCACCACATGCAATCAGGAACAGGAGAAGGGCGATTAAAACGAGGATCACACCAGCCAGACGGCTTTTTCTATCGATACCGCCGAATAAAACCATCGCAGGTAGAACCAACCACAGCGCGAGCCAGATTTTGGACCTGAAAAGCGCCGGCAAGAGAGACGCCGACGCGCCGGTGGTACTCACCGTTACTTGGACTGGCAATGTGCCTGACGAAGTGGCGGCGACGGTCTGCGGCGAGAAAGAACATTTGGCGCCAACCGGCAACTGGGCGCAGGAAAGAGCAAACGTCTGGTTTGCGTCCGCGGTCCCGGGGGCAAATGTCAAATCGAGCGATCCCGACTGCCCGGCAGCCAGTGACAAGGTCTGCTGGGTTGCAACGAACGGGCCCGCGGCCGTCGTCGTCGCGGCCGCGCCCCGCATTGCAATTCCATAGACTGTCTGGGTTGGCGTTCCGGTATTGAACTTCGCAAGTTGATTTCCCGAAGTCAGGTCAACGTGAATGATATCCGAGGTGCAGTAATCCACCGCCCAAAACGATGAGCCATCGGGATCCAGCGTTACGGACACCAAGCATTTCTCGCCGGTTGCCGTGTAAGTCATGATGTTCCGACCCGCGGAATCAAAGCGGACAATATCCTGGCTGTCCGCGACTAACACGCCACCATCGGAAAGAATCCGCAGTCCCAACGCGGTATGCAAGCCGGTTGCAAAAAGAGCCAGTTGTTTGCCAGTGCATACGTTGAATCGGAAAATCGTGGTGCCCTGCGAGGTATAGAAGATGGTGCACTGGTCGGGCGCCAAATCGATCCAATCGCTGCCTTCGATTTCGGTGGTGACGGACCAGCCGTGGACCAGGTTGCCATAAGGATCGAATTTCAGCAGTGCATGGCTACATCCAGTCTCGCCGACGTAGGCATTTCCAGCACTGTCGAAGACAATCGATTCGGGTTTGCAGTTGTATCCGGTTCCGAAATTCCCGACAAGATTTCCGTTGCCATCAAACTTCGTTACTGCGTCAGCGGTAAAGTCGGTCACGTACAGCGAGTCAAACGGGTCAAATGCCATGCCCGTAACGGATCCGCCTTGCCCCGTGCTCAAGGTTTGCAGCAACTTGCTGGAAGTATTGAGTTGCTGGATTTGTCCATTACTCACGCCGACAAAGAATGTGGGAGCATCGCTGACGGATACTGAACTCGAAGCTGGCTTGGAACTGTTCCCTGCCCCGTCTGTGGCTGTCGCGGTGACGGTGAATGTGCCAGCGCTTGGAAAAGTGTGTTTAGCGCTCAAGCCGGTTTGATAGAAGCCATCTCCGAAGCCGATCACTCCACTAAGAGTTCCCTTTCCGCCTTGACAAGTGGCCGTGGCAGTTACCGTAAGCGGTGCGTTCCCGCTCGCAGGCGATACCTGGAGCGAGCACGAAGGACCGGGTATGCCAGTTACTGTCAAGGTAGTTGAGTTCGTGACAGTGCCAGAACTGGCTGAAATATGTGCTGTGCCCGCTGCGACGGCGGTCGCGACGCCGGCGATACTAATCGATGCGACTCCAAGCGCATCCGAAGCCCAGGTCACCGAAGTCGTGATGTTCTGTGAACTGCCGTCTGTATAGGTCCCAGTCGCGGTGAATTGTTGAGTACTGCCAACAATGACGGATGGATTTGCCGGAGAAATAGCAATCGATACCAGAGCCGGCTTCGTGACTGTCAGTGTGGTTGCGCCTAAGATCGCTCCCGAAGTAGCCGCAATACTCGTCGTTCCTTGCCCAGCGCTGGTTGCTAGACCATTTGTGCCGGGATTGTTGCTTACGGCAGCCACTGCGGTTAAGGAAGAACTCCATGTCACCGTCGCAGTGACGTTTTGCATGGTCCCGTCTGTATAGGTTCCGGTCGCCGTAAATTGCTGAGTCGTCCCCAGGGGGATGGTTGGATTAGATGGAGTAACGGCAATAGACACCAGAGCGGCTGGACTAACCATCAAGGTAGCCGCATCCGAAAGACCTTTTAGCGTTGCGCCAATCGTCGTCGTCCCGACGGCCTTACTCGTCGCCAAGCCGTGAGTAGCACCCGCATTGCTGATGGTGGCTACGGCAGCCTTGCTTGAGGTCCAATGTGCGGATTTGGTGACATCCTGTGTCGAACCGTCCGAATAAAAACCGACCGCCGAGAACTGCTGTGTAGTTCCAAGAAATATGGTCGCAACGTGCGGGGTAATAGTTATCGAAAGTAAAGTCGGGTCAGTAACCGTCAGGTTCGTTGAGCCGAAAATGGCACCTTGGGTGGCGATCACAGACGTGCTGCCTGTGGATACGGCGGTGGCGAGCCCGGTTGGACTGATGGTAGCAACGCCAGGGTTCCCCGTAGTCCATGTGACCGCGTTAGTAATATCCTGCATGCTGCCATCGCTGAACGTCCCGGTGGCCGTGAACTGTTGTTGGGTGCCCGCGGCAATGCTGGGCAGCGCAGGTGTGACGGCAATTGAAACCAAAACCGGGGGTGGCAATTGCGCGGATACTAAACTAGCGGAAGCCAGACACACCAGCAGAGCCGCTGAGACTATCAGAGAAGTGTGCGCACGCAATGCGGTTGAGCGTCTTAACAATCGATACAGCCCCATAGGTACAAAGCAACCCAACTGCTGGTACTGAAACCCCGACGCGCGCCGCAAGTCGCAGCCAAGTTATTCTCGTCGAGGGTTTTCCGTCATGTCAATGTGCAGAGTTTTGCAGAGTGTTTGGGTGATACCGGGCTGCAGCGCCAGAAACCGGACACTAGCGAGGGAAATAGGTGCTCATAGCCGGAACCGCCTGGGCCGCAAAGGATAGCAATCGTGTTTGCGCGGCCGATACACCTTCCGGCGGCGAAACCGGAGTATTCATGCGGATGAGAGCATCATCGCTGCGATTGAAGCGTAAGCTGTCCAATACCAGATAAGCATCCGCCAATTGTTCGCTTGCGATGCCCCGGCCCTGCGCCCAGAACCAGTAGAGGACCAGTTGCCGTTCTCCTGCCTTGGCAATCAGGAATCGATTCGCGAGCAAGGATTCTTGTCCGGGAACAGAAACTGTCGTTGTGCCGGACTCAATGGCAGACCAACCGGAACCGGCCAGACAATCCTCAGGCAAATGACGCCGATCTCCGGCGCGCTGATTCGGATAGTACGCGACGTACAGATCGACCTCATTGTCGTTGTTCTTATCGTAGTAAGCCCGCTCAAGAATTGTCGCTCCATGAAGCACCCTTAAAGTGTCCGGAGGCACGGGGACATCCATGCCGTTCCAGTCCCCCAGGCTTGAGGGAAATGATGCGACTGACATTCTCTTAGGAGCCATCCCCCTTGCCACACGTGTATTCATGAGCAGCGCCGTGCCCGCCAGCAGGAGTACAACAACTGCAAACCTGGCATTCGAGGCTTTCACGCGTGCCTCACCAGTGCTTCGGAAGAATCGACGGTGGCACACGAAGTTGCAATCATCCTGTGGAACAGGAAAAGCATCAGCAGGCTGACCATAAAAACTATCCAGCCAGAAAATAGATGTAGGAACCCTTGGGATCGCTCCAGTCCTAAGTGCTGCAAAGTGATGGCTGCCAGAGCAATGCGCAATGCGTTGGCCACGATTGCGATGGGGACGGCGGCAAGGGCAAGCAGGATGCGGATTCTAATCTTCTGCTCTACTGCGTAACCGTAAATCATTGCTAAAGTGAGGAGCGAAAACAGGGACTGGATTCCACTGCAGGCCTCAGCCACCTGCAACTTCGCTCCGGGCACGAGCAAGATGTTCCCTTCTCGGACCACCGGGATTCCGATCAGTTTGAGTATTACGGCACCGATGTTCGAGGCGATCAACTGAAGTGGCAAGGCAATGTGATGAAAGATGCTTGCCGATGGCGCCATTAAGATCAGAAACCCCAGCGGAAATGACACCGCGTAAAGATGCCGCCATCCGGCAAAGAACACCACCATTCCGCAGACTAAAAGCAGAAATGACAAGCGGGGCAGAAAAAATTCAGAACTGATGGTACCAATCACCAACGCCAGAGCGGCAAGCAGCAGTATCAACAAGCCTGGCCAGGAGGGCTTCAGCGGAAGCGCAGCCAACTTCCCGCGATCTTGCCATAACACAAATAACGAAAAGATGGGGACAACGAGACCATAGGTGTAATTGGGATTGCGCCAACATTCGAGCACCAGCACGGATGCAACCGGGGCATACAGCCAGGTGATTAAGACAGAGACGATTCCCGCTTGCAACAAACGAATTCGCCGATTGCTGGGGCCGCGCGATATCGCTTCCGTAAGGTCCATATCGTGGTCTTGCCTATGAGCGCTTTCTTGCTTTCCGAACACGCCAACCGACTGCAACCAGCCCGGAGCCAATTAACAAGAGCGAACTAGGTTCGGGTGTCACTGCCAGTGGCGCTCCGGGCCCCCCGGAAGAACCCGATGGGATATAGAACGGCGGGATGAACCACTTCATGCCACCAATGTGAGCAGGAAGCGGCCCCGCCCCGGCCTTTTGTTCGGGAATCGAAGGGTCGGGCAACGGAGATGGAATTGGATCGACTAAGGCCGCCGGAATTAGAGGCATTAACGCCGCTCTGGGCCGCTCAAGCTCTTCTGAGGAAGGCTCAAGCGGGGAAGTAGCACCTACGGGAGTTGAAGCCAGTCGGTTCCCACAACGTGTACGCGCCACGATCGTCCCATCCGTGATCAGCATTTCACCGGGATGTAACGACACCTTGTGCCGGGTCCAATATACGTGATCGCCGATCCGGTACGATAAATATGCTGAGCGTTTTTCCGAAACCTTCACCAGACGAGCACGCTCGTAATCGAACCCAGCAAAGTGCCGTGCGACCACCGGGTCGTGTAGGGCGGCATCCCGGAGTTCGTACGCGCCTGAGACTCCACCTGGAACCACAGAGTAGGGATAAACGGCGCGACTACTGGCGTAAGAGCGGGTAAACCATTTCGGATCGCTGGGGCTATCACCCGGTTGTTTCTCGGGTGATTGTGTAGAAATATACGAGAACGGCTCCAGTGAGGGCTGCTGGCGAATAAAACACCAGCCAACAATGCCTGCAGCGGCCAGAAGCAGCCATAGCAGCCCCTTATTCCGAACCTGCCAAGAGCGATGTCGTGAGCGCACACCAGCCTTGCGCTTGAGAATTCTCAAGTGTCAGCACACCTTTCAGAACCTGGGGGCAATATTGGGCTGGCTAGAGGCAAAATAGCACACTCCCACTCACACGCAAAGCCCACTCAAGTGCTATAGCGACATGAGGTCAGGATTGTACCAATCACCCGAGACACTCGGCGATTTTGCCGCTCTCGATCAGTTCGGCCAGGCGCGCAAAATCCTGGTACATGACACGGTCTTTGTCTACGGTTGGGCAGACCGAGCGAATAGCAGAGTGGGCCGATTGAGCACGTTTGCTGGGTCTGAGTGGAGTAAGGAAGTCGAGCGCCTGGGCAGCTGCCATCGCTTCGATCGCAAGGACGGTCCGAGTATTCGTCACGATTCGTTTGAGCTTCAATGCCGCGGCCATTCCCATCGAGACAAAGTCTTCTTTATTTCCCGACGTTGTGATCGAGTCGACCGACGCGGGATGTGACAGTACTTTGTTTTCACTGACCAGGGCTGCCGCGGTGACCTGTGGCATCATGAAACCAGAATTCAGCCCTGCCCCAGCAGCCAGGAACGGCGGCAACCCTTCACTTAAAGCGGGGTTGACCAGTCGTTCTATCCTTCGTTCCGAGATACCGGCAAGTGCGCTCAGGGCGATGGCGAGAAAGTCGAGGGCAAACGCTACCGGCTCTCCGTGGAAGTTTCCGCCTGACAGAATGTCACCGGCTGCGAGTTCCGGTGAGCCTGGTCCAGCGGCGGATTGAGTGGTTCGTACGAACACCAGCGGGTTATCCACAGCGGAATTGATCTCAATTTCAAAGACCTCACGGCAATGCGCTAAAGTATCGCGAACGGCCCCATGCACTTGCGGCATACAGCGCAACGAATAGGCATCCTGCACGCGCCCACAATTCCGATGCGAGTCGTTGATCTGGCTACCCTCGATCATCTTTCTCAGATTCGCTGCTGTCGTAAGCTGACCCGCGTGCGGCCGAGCCTTATGAATCCGTTCGTCGAAGGCGACAAGGGTGCCCTGCAGAGAGTCGAGCGTCAGACTGCCAATTACGTCCGCTGAGTCGATCAAAGTTTCTGTATCGAGCAAGGCGAGCGTTCCCACCGCAAGCATGCCTTGAGTCCCGTTAATTAAGGACACCGCCTCTTTGGCTTCGAGCACCAGGGGCTTGATTTGTGCAGATTGCAATGCCTGCATCGTCGCAAGACGCTTGCCTTCGCGATTCAGGCACTCCCCTTCTCCAATGATCGCTAATGCCAGATGCGCCAAAGGGGCGAGATCCCCGCTTGCGCCAACACTACCTTGGGAAGGTACAAACGGAGTTGCGCCGCGATTCAACATCTCGCAAAGTGCATCGATGAGTTCAGTGCGTACGCCGGAATACCCTTTGGCGAGGGAGTTGGCACGCAGCAGCATCATGGCGCGTGTTTCAGCAATAGAAAGCGGTTCACCAACCCCAACCGCGTGAGAACGCACCAGGTTTACCTGCAACTCGCGAATCTGCTCGCCGGAGATGCGGACATCAGAAAGTTTGCCCACTCCGGTGGTTATGGCATAGGAGAGCTTGTCTTCGGCTACGAGCGCATCCACAACTGCGCGAGCTCGTTTGACGGACTCACGCGCATCGGGATCAAGCAGAACTGCCCGTTGCTCCCGAGCGACTTCCCTCACCGTTTCGGGCGTCAAATCATTTCCGTTGATATGAAGAGCCTTCATGCCAGCAGCTTCCCTTTTGGTTTGCCGTTACTTTCCCAGTGCACTGCGCAACGCTTGCATGTATTTCTCAGGAAACGGCGCAATCTTTTTCTTAGTATCGATGAGAATGTGGGTGGTCTCACCTTCCGCAATCAATTCTCTTTCGTCACCTCGAAGCAGTTCATAACCGAAATGTACCAACGATCCGCGTACTTTCTTTATATAAGTGCGAACAATGATCTCATCGTCGTAAGTCGCGGGAGCGCGATATCTGCAGCGAGCATCGACCACGGCAAGGTGGCACTTGCATTCGCGTTCCATCTCGCGATAAGAAAATCCCAACTGCCGCAGCAGATCCACGCGACCGACTTCAAACCATATAAAGTGATTCGAGTGATACACGACCCCCATCTGGTCGGTTTCGGCGTAGCGAACCCGCACGCGGCTTTCGCTCACGACATGATGGTTATCGTTTTTGCTCACTTACCGCTCCATTGCGGTTTCCGCTTTTCCAGAAACGACGAAATGCCTTCGCGAAAATCATCTGTGGACCGAATCGCCGCGTTTTCTTTCACAGCCAACTGCAATTGGGAGTCAAGGTCATGGCCGCGAAGATCGCTGAGCAAGCGTTTGGTAGAGGTGAGCGATGCCGGGCTATTCTCAATGAGTTGTTCTGCGATCTCTTGTGCACGGGGCAGCAGACGTTCCGGTGAGACTACTTCATTAACCATGCCCAAGCGATGCGCTTCCTCGGCAGCAACGATTCTGCCGGTCAGCAGCAGATCGCGGGCGTGCTTTTCTCCAATCTGGCGAAGAAGGAAGGTTGAAACGATAGCCGGAATAAAACCGATACGAACTTCTGTGTAACCGAACTTCGCGTCGGGGACTGCTAAGGTGAAATCGCACAACGTAGCCAGTCCACATCCGCCCGCGACGGCTGCGCCGTTTACCGCAGCGATGGTTGGCTTGGGAAAATCGTACAGTGAACGAAACAGCCGAGCCATGGTCTCCGAGTCTTTTACGTTTTGTTCTTTAGTTCTGCCCACGAGCTGTTTCAAATCATCCAGATCCATTCCGGAACAAAACGCTTTCCCGGAGCCCGTGAGGACCACCACTAAAGCGGATGATCGCTTAATTTCGTCCAGCGCCGCCAGCAACTCGTCAATGAGTTCATAGCTGATCGCGTTGCGCTTCTCGGGGCGGTTTAGAGTGATGGTGGCGACCCGACCGTCGCCGCTAACTTGGAGGGTCTTCTTAGTCATCGCGAACTTTTGCAATTCGAATCGCAAATTGCTTAGACATTGTCAGGCTGATGTTAGGGCAAGGATGCTTATACTATGCAAGGACTTCGCATCGCAAACTCCAATCCCCGCCCAGCATGACAGATCAGCCTCAATCTGCCGCATGCGAAGCCGTGTACCGTGCGCCGATCTCGCTGCTCGCGCGTAACAATACCTCTAACGGCTTCAGCGGCGGGAGTGCTGCCCCACATGACCGTAGCGCTTCGATCACCTTCTCAGTCGGAATGTTCCCTACCAGCGAGTCTTGGGCAAACGGACACCCTCCGAGGCCTCCCAACGCGGAATCAAATCGGCGACATCCGGCATCGTAGGCCGCCAGAATTTTGTCGGCAGCTTGTTCGGGTCGACTGTGCAGGTGAACTCCAATCTCCAGGTAATCGAATTTGGCAAGCACAGCCGTCATTAAGCTTCGAATCTCCTCTGGACCTGCCAAGCCCACAGTGTCCGCCAGCGAGATGGTGCGAATACCGGAAGACTCGAGTACATCAACCGCGTTGACCACTTCCTCGGCACTCCACTGATCTCCGTATGGATTTCCGAACGCCATCGAAATATACACCACGACGTCTAGGCCGACTTCTTCGGCTTTGCCCGTAATTTTTTCCAGTTCCTCAAGCGCATCTTCGAGTGTCTGGCGCTGGTTGTTCTGAAGAAAGGTAGGAGAAACAGAATAAGGAAATCCCAGCGTGCGTACCGCATTCGTAGCAATTGCTCGCTCTGCGCCTTTTTCGTTCACGACAATGCCGATGATCTCAACGTCATCGGGCGGATCGAGATCCTTTAATACTTCCTCGGAGTCGGCCATCTGGGGCACGGCTTTGGGTGAAACGAAGGAAGCCGCATCGATATGCTTGAATCCCGCGCTGATCAGCGCTTTGAGATAATCCACCTTTATATAGGGGGGAATTTGTCCTTTCAGCCCTTGCCAGGCATCTCGTGGACATTCAACGAGCTTAATGGAATCGGCGGTTGGCATTTCGCAGTGGGCAATTAGCCTTCGGGTACTTACTCCTAGCTACTAGCTCCTAGCTAATCACGTTTGCAGAACTCCGACCTTGAACTCGGGCACGTCAGGGTTCAGCGCGGCGGCTTCGAGCGCCTGCGTAATTGCATCGCGAGTTTCAATGGGGTCGATGATTTTATCGATCCAGAGTCTTGCGGCGCCATAGCGCGGATCTGTTTGGTCGTCGTAAGTACGCTTGACGGATTCGAACAGCTCTTTTTTCTCTGTCTCGCTGAGCTGTTTTCCACTGCGCTCCAGTTGTTTGATCTTGATTTCAACCAATGTACCCGCAGCCGAGTCCCCGCTCATCACAGCGTATCGGGCAGTCGGCCAGGCGAAGATGAATCGGGGATCATAAGCTTTGCCGCACATCGCATAATGGCCCGCACCAAAAGAGCCTCCGATAATGACGGTAATTTTAGGTACGACCGAATTCGAAACGGCATTGACCATTTTCGCGCCGGCTTTGATGATCCCAGTCCACTCCGCCTCGCGGCCCACCATGAATCCATTCACATCATGAAAAAAAACCAACGGAATCAGGTTTTGATTACAGTCCATGATGAAACGAGCAGCTTTCTCCGCCGACTCGGTGTAGATCACGCCACCAAATTCCAGGCGTTTGTGCCCCTCGTGATCGGTCGCCTGTGCGTGCAGCTTCTGGTTGGCGACAATTCCGACAGCAAAGCCGCCGATGCGGGCATAACCGCAGAGTACGGTCTTGCCATACTCAGCCTTGTACTCATCAAAACGGCTGCCATCGACCACACGCGCGATGATTTCCTTCATGTCATAGGGTCGCGCCGGAGAAGAATCGTAGATGCCGTAGATTTCCTCGTTTGCCAGTGCAGGATCTTCTGGCTTCTTTCGGTCCCAAGGCGATTGCCTCCGATAGCCCCACTTCTCCACGATTGCTCGAATACGCGCGATGCAGGCTTCATCGGTTGGCTCGTGAAAATCGATGGTGCCGCTGATAGCAGAGTGCATCGTGGCTCCACCCAATTCTTCCGCGGAAACTTTTTGGCCAATTGCCGCCTGCACCAGAGCTGGGCCCGCGAGGAAAAGCCCGCTTCCGTCCGTCATGAGCACGTGATCGCACATGACCGGAAGATAACCGCCGCCGGCGACGCACATTCCCATAATTGCGGCAATTTGGGGCACGCCCATGGCCGACATAACTGCGTTATTGCGAAAGACGCGTCCGAAGTCGTCCGTATCGGGAAAGACATCTTCTTGCAAAGGCAGGAAAACTCCAGCGGAATCGACCAGGTAGATAACCGGAACACGGTTCTCGATCGCAATGTTCTGCGCCCGAATGACCTTCTTCGAGGTCATCGGGAAAAAAGCGCCGGCTTTCACCGTGGCGTCGTTGGCGATGATCATCACCAAACGCGTGTGGATGCGTGCCAAACCAGTGATGACGCCCGCACCCGGTGCTCCGCCCCATTCCTCGTACATGCCGTAGGCTGCAAACGAACCGATCTCAAAGAACGTACCGGGATCGACCAACAACTGAATGCGCTCCCGCGCAGTCAGGCGTTTTTTGCTGTGCTGGTGCTCAATCGCCTTCTGCCCGCCGCCCTCACGAATTTTTTCTTCTTCGTTGCGGATGTGGGAAACCAAATCTGCCAGAAAACGCATATTAGCCTCGAATCGCGGCGAAGTCGGATCAATCCGCGATTCGAGGACGCCCGAAGTCGACGACGAAGAGGATTCAACACGATTGGGCATGGGGCGACTCGAGAATATTTACGGTATAACAGGCCGGACGGGGCGTGCAAACCGAGCCATGGAGACCTTATTACGCGGGGCCCGTCGGCACACCTTGTGATTTCACATTCCCGCGGATGAACTGAACAATATCATCCATCGCGGTACCCGGTTGAAAGATAGCGGCGACACCAATTTGCTTCAGGCGATCAATGTCCTGATCCGGGATAATTCCGCCGACGATGACAATGACATCATCCATTTTGTTCTGCTTCAACAGATCCATGACCCGGGGAACGATGGCATTGTGGGCACCCGACAGAATAGATAATCCGATGACCTGTACATCTTCTTGAAGCGCAGCGTTGACGATCATTTCCGGGGTTTGGCGCAAGCCAGTATAGATCACCTCCATGCCGGCATCGCGGAGCGCCCGCGCAATCACTTTTGCACCACGATCGTGGCCGTCAAGCCCGGGTTTGGCGACAAGGACGCGAATCTTCTGCTCAGCCATGCATCCATTGTACCCATAGAGCACGCGGAGAGCACAGAGGGTCGCCGATTCTCACATGGTCTTCACATCCATGCTCTTCCACAAATACCAGCATGCGATGCTGCGATAGGGTTCCCAGACCTTGGCGATTTTTTCCATATGGAGAGGCTTGGGAGGCTTGCGCTTGTTGTAATGCTTCTTGATCGCCATCTGGATGCCGAAATCGCCTGTGGGCAGCACATTCGGGCGTTTGAGGGTGAACATTAAAAACATCTGGGCGGTCCAGACACCGACACCCTTAACCTGGGTCAGGTGCTTGATCACTTCTTCATCGGACATTTCGTGCAGACGGGAGAAATCGAGCTGGCCACTAGCAGCGCGTTCCGCCATATCCCGCAGGTAAGATGACTTCTGCTTAGAGAGACCGACCGAACGCATCTGTTCATTTGACAACTTCAGGATGCCTTCTGGAGTGAGTGGGTCACCGGCAACTGCCGTGAAGCGATTGAAAATTGTAACCGCCGCCTTGCCATTCAACTGCTGATAGAGAATTGCCTCCGCCAGGCTGTGGAACTCGGGCGGGCCGTATTCCATGCGGCATGGACCAACGCGTTGAATAATGGCTCGCAGAACGGGATCACACTTTTTGAGGTGATTGAGAGCGGCACGCATGCGAATTGGACGAGTGGACCCTTTACAGGATAGCACTGCCGGCCATGAAACCACGCAAAGGGCGTTGCGGGAACAGAGCGGCTGTATAATCCCGGTACTTATCGCGAGCTATCGATCCTGTGCGCGGTTGACGGAGGGCAAACGAAATGATTTCGAAGCCATTCTGGCTACTCGTTGTAATCCACTTTGCATTGGGTACCACCTTGGCCCAAGATCCAACCAAGGTCGAGCCTGCACACTATAGCTTAGCGTTTGAGAACGAATCCGTTCAGGTCGTTAACGTCCACTACGGACCACACGAAAAATCGCGTATGCACGAGCATCCAGGCGGCGTGGTGGTTGTGCTCACCGCAGCACATCTCAGGTTCACCGATGAGAATGGAAAAACACAGGAGATTTATGCAAAACCCGGCGAATCGCGTTGGTTTCCGCCATTCAAGCATCGGGTTGAGAACCTGGGCGATACCTCTTATAACGCCGTCTATGTGGGAATCAAGAAACAAAAATAGGTGCTGTTGTAAGTCACCCGCTGTGTTCAAAACTTTTACCGAAGTTCTCAACAAACGACTGTGCCGTGCCGATTTCCACGCGACGATGGCAACCCATTTGGCGATGGCTAAGCAGCCAGGTAACTTGCAGAGATGACAAAGAATTGCGAGTGCACTAAGCTATAACTCGCAGCCATCTCAGCCGGGATGGCGGAACTGGCAGACGCAGCGGACTCAAAATCCGCCGGTACTTAGTACCTTGGGGGTTCAACTCCCCCTCCCGGCACCAGCACTTTTCCTTTCAATTACTCAGGTCGTAAGACCGACGTATCCTGCCGCCTTCCTGCCGTTGTGCACGGTGCTCGCGGCGTAGAACCGCATGGCGAATAGCACGGTAAGGATATGAATGTACGTCAGGGTTGTTGGCCGGTGGCGCTACGTCAAGCCATTCGAAGGCCGCAATCACAAGCTCAAGTCCGGATTCGCGCTGATCGGCGGACACCGCGCCACTTCCGAAAATGGTGAGTCATCATCTTGACCGTTGGCGGGAAGAATATCGGCTGTCGCATGGCAAAGAGTCCTACAGCCTGATGAAGCAAACGCTGCATGAGTTCTTCGGTTACTGGGACGGGAAGGGCAGGCGGATTCCCGGCTTTTGCGAGGCGAACATCATCGATGCAGAAGTGGCGAGCTCCGGCAGCATTCGCTGCTTCCAAATTCCAGTTGAGAACAGCCAGTTGCGAATCACTGCATTGAATCACGAACCAGTGATTTGGGTAAGTGGTAATTCGTCCGTAGCTTTCGCACCGGAATTCCTGAGGGGTGGTTATGCACTGCACCTTGTTTCGTAAGTTTGCACAAGACTCAGAATCATATTCGCGGCGCACTCATCCCCAATGGCAGTATTCAACATGCTGTGATATATGGGACGGTCGGGCCATTCGGAATTGAAGTATTTTTGAATGAAATCAGCCCGTTCGCGGTCGACAGTGTCGACAAGTTCTTCTGCTTCCTTTTCACTTTTGCCGCGGCTAAGAAGCCTCCGGACTTTGTCTTCCCTTGGAGCATAGAGAAAGATCCGCAAGGTGTCTGCCCGGTTCTTCAGAAATTGTTGTGAGCCTCTGCCTACGATGACACAATTGCCCTTCTCGGCAGCGTGCTCAACCACACGCCGGGTCACTCTGAGTATGGTCTCGCTATCGACCAGATTGAGCTTGGGCGCATTTATGGCGCCTTCGTAGCTTCCGCGCATGAACGATTTGAAAAGCCGGTAGTACAGCGGATCATTCTTCTCTTCGCGTGCTTCGACCACGGATTTTGGACAATGCGCGAGTCTGGCGATCTCTTCCGTCAGCTTTTGGTCCCACAGCTTCCAGCCGAGACGGTTCGCTACAAGCTGCGCGATATCTCCGCCGCCGCACCCGTACTCGCGTTCGATCGTGATGATGTTGACCATGAAATTCAACTTTCCTTTCGCCTAGATTACGTGTGGATGGCGAGCACGGCGCATGGTCCCAACTGGATCACACGGTAGGTAGTCGAGCCGAATACTGCACGGTCCACCGCGTCGCCTCCACGTGCGGTCATGATTATGAGGCTTGCTTGCACCTCAGTCGCAAATCGAACAATTTCTTCGTAAGGTTTGCCAAACTTTACGGTCGACCTTACTTTGAAATTCTGGCACTCCGTCTCTGAAACGAGTTTACCGAGTTCTTGGATGCGCTCGGCAATGATCGCTTCCGCCCTCGCAACATCGGAAACATTTTCGGCTACGTGCAACAAGACCAACTCTGCGCTGTACTGCGTGGCCAACGAGATCGCATACTCGCGTGCTCGCTCAGAATTATTGGAAAAATCCGTGCAGTAAAAAATCCGGCTCAAACGATGTTGGCCGTCAGGTCCGGTGTCCAAGGCAGTTTGAGCGGCATTGGATACTACCAGCACCGGGCATGCTGCCTTGCGCAGGACGTGGTCGGCACACGAACCCAGCACCACACGATCAAATCCCCGTCGACCGTGTGTTCCCATGACGATCAGTTCTATATTCTGTTTTTGGGCAAAGGAGAGAATACATCTCGGAGCATTTCCCTGATGAACGACGAGTTCGGGCTGCAGTCCTCCGACTGAATACTCCTTTACGAAGCGCTGCAACTTCATCTCGCCGCCTTCGTTCATCGCTGCCGAGAATTTAGCGTAGTCACCCTCATTAGCGACAAAATCGGCAAATGGATACTTCCACAACTCGACAACGTGCAGTGCGATAACCCTAGCTTTGTAATACTCGGCGAGCGAGAGTGCGTGTTGAAATGCCGCAGCGGAGAAGTCAGAAAAATCGGTCGGGCACAAGATAGATTTCACTTGCATATGATTATTCAGCTACGTGCATCCCACCGCCAGCGGGATCATTTTTCTTTAAAAGAAAGCTGATAAAGAACATGATCGCCGCGACGACAGCAAGAACCATGAACGTGTCGATGTAAGCCAGCGTCGCCGCCTGGGCCTGCAAGGATTGGTAAATCTGAGCATACGCGGTTGCGAGCGCTTCACGCCTTCCAATTCCGGCATTCACAAAGTGCTGGGTCAGCGCTTGGACGGTATTCGCGAAATTGAAGTTATCGACCCGCGTATTCTCCACCAGCCTCAGCTGATGGAACTGGGACCGTCGCGCGATCAAAGTGGTGACCATCGATGTTCCCACGCTGCTACCCATGTTACGCATGAAGTTCGCGATTCCAGCTACGGAGTTGTTCTTCTCCGCCGGAACCCCGACATACGCCACGAGAGTAATCGGCGTAAACAAGAAACCCAGGCCGATGACCTGTGCGATGCGGAGCCAGGTGGCGGCACTAAAGCTCATTTGTAGGTCAATCCGCTTTGTCGAGTAGAACATCGCAAGCGCCAAGCCCAGCCAGCCGACAGCAATCAATCGGCGCGCTTGAACTTTTGTTGTCAGCTGACCCACAAAAGGCGTTTGTATCAGCAAGACAAGCCCCCCGGCAGAAAGAGCAAGACCAGCGAGTTCCGACGTGTAACCCAGTAACGTTTGCAGGAATTGTGGCATCAGAACCAGGCTGCTGAACAGGAGAACACCGAGCATAAAGAGCATCAGGCTTGCGCCCGCAAAATTGAGGTTCTTGAACATCCGTACATCAATGATCGGAGCCTTGTCGAACCACTCCCAGATGACCAGCGAAATCAGGCACACCGCCGAAATGATGACCAGTGTGGTAATAAAGCGCGACCCGAACCAATCGTCTTCCTGGCCTTTATCGAGAAGTATCTGCAATGCACCGACGCCAATCGCGAGCAGAGAAATACCTACGTAGTCCAGCTTCACTCCCGCCCCTTTCAGACGCTGCAAATAAGGAGGGTCCTCGACGAAGCGCCGCACCAGAAGCCAGGTCATTACGCCCACAGGCAGATTGATAAAGAAAATCCAGCGCCAGGTATAGTTGAATGTAATCCACCCTCCTAGAGTCGGGCCAATCGTCGGCGCGATGATGGCTGTTATCCCGTATAAAGCAAACGCAAGCCCTCGTTTTTCTGGAGGGAAAGTGTCAGCCAAAATAGCTTGAGCCATCGGCTGCAATCCACCGCCACCCGCGCCTTGCAAAACTCGGAAGAGAAGAAGAAAACCTAGGCTGGGTGCAAATCCACAGAGCAGCGAACTGATGGTGAAGACAGCGAGGCACGTCATGAAAAAGCGCTTGCGGCCAAATGCGCCTGCGAGCCACCCCGACATCGGCAGGACGATGGCATTGGAGACGAGATAAGAGGTTAGGACCCAGGTGCTCTGGTCATTACTCGCGCCCAGGTTTCCGGCCATGTATGGGAGCGCGACATTAGCAATGCTGGTGTCTAGCACCTCCATGAACGCAGCGAGCGCCACCACAACCGCAATCAGCCATGGGTTGTACCGTGGCCGCCAGATGTCCTGGTCGATTGTCAGCGCAGCGGTGGTCATCTGAGGTAGACGTCTGGAACAACGTTCATGCCTGGTCGGAGCTTTCGATCCCGATTTTCGCCAGTCTCGAGTACAATTTTTACCGGCACCCGCTGGACGATCTTTACGTAATTGCCGGTTGCATTTTCGGGGGGAAGCAAGCTGAACAGCGGTCCAGTCGCGCCTGCAATGCTATCGACGTGCCCGCGCAATGTTGCGCCGCTTGAATCCACATGAATATCAGCTTTCTGCCCGACCTGCATGTGCCTGAGTTGTGTCTCTTTGAAATTGGCCGTAACCCAGACTTCGTCGAGGGGAACAACCGTGAGTAGTTGCTGCCCTGGGCCAACGTTCAAGCCGACGACAACGGTCTTATTCACTTCGCCCGTAACCGGGGCAACGATCTTCGTATATTGCAGGTTCAATTCCGCCTGCTGGAGCAGCGCTCGCTTTTGCTGAACATCGGCAATTGCTGCCTGTACCCGCGACTTGGTGGACGAAACTTGTTGCGGACCTGTTTGCGCGTACGCATGATTGGCCGTGGCTTGAGTTAGGCGGCTCTGCGCTTGCTGTACAATTTGCTGCGCTGCGGATTCGCTGGCTTGCGCTCCTGCGACATTGGCAGTGCTGGATTTTGCCGTCGCGAGCGCCTGATCATAGATTTGCTGTGAGACTTCTCGCTTATCGACCAGCAATTTGTATCGGCGCAGATCGTCTTGCGCCTTAACATCGTTTGCTTGAGCCGCCTCCACCTGCTGGTGGGAAGCGGCAAGTTGCTTTTCAGCCGCGCTGACCGCGGCACGTGCGTCTTCGATGCCCGAAGCTGTAAACTGCAGCTGGCTGGTGCTGTTCACCGATGTAATCGGTACTGTGATATTCAACGATTTTGCCGTCGCTTCCGCGTTCGCTAAGTTTGCTTGCGCTTGTGCCAGGGCAACCTGATAGTCCGTCGGATCGATTTCGACGAGAACGTCGCCTTTGTTCACCCATTGGTTGTCATCTACGTTGACACGGATAACGTATCCCGAAATGCGCGCACTGACTGGATAAAGATGCACATCTGCCTGGGCGTCGTCCGTTGACTCATAGCTGCTTAAGTAACGCCACAAGAGTACGCCTGCGACGATCAACACTATCGCACTGATGACAATGATGAGGTTCCTGCGACGTTTATGGCGTTCTGCAGGTGAATACTTTTTCGGTGGCGGAGGCGCTGAATATACTGAGGCCCCTGTTTCAGAATGAGAGGGAGATGCATTTTCATCAGCCATATTATTTACTCGGGAAGTATTGCTTCACGCCCTGCTCGCCAGCACCCATAGCGCGAATGAGGGAAATTTTCGCGAAATTGTAGCTGTACAAACTGGAGATGTATTGCTCGTGTGCGCTGGCGACTGCCTCTTGCGACTGCACAACCTCTACCGTGTCGGTGACCCCGGCGCTGAAGCGGTCTCGCGATTGCGTCAAGGTTTGGTCGGCTAAATCAATGTTGCTGCCGGCAACCTTCACCTGTTCCGTCGAAGACTCGATATTAAATATTGCCGTCCGCACATCCGCCTCGATTTGCGCTCGCAAGTTGTCGAGTCGCTCGCGGGCTTGTTCCAGTTGTGCATCGGCTTCCTGAACATCAGCATGAACGCTGTTGCCAGTGAAGATCGGAATCGAAAGCGTCCCACGCACGTCGTAAACTCGAGTAGCGTCGGAGGGATGAACACCGCCGGTCCCATAATCCGCGTTGAAGGAAAGCGACGGGAAGTAACCTGCCATGGCGGCTTGGCGCGACAATTCCGCCGCGCGGACTGTATTAGCGGCAGCGCGGTAGTCAGATCGCGAGGCGTATGCACGTGCCAGGGCGTCGTCAATTGTCATATTTTCCAGTGGCTGGTACGGCGATTTGTCAGTGAGATCAAAATCCTGGCTGGGTGCCAACCCAATCACGCGCGCCACGGTGATCTTCTGAATGGCGAAATCGTTCCTCGCCTGTATGAGTTGCTGCTGCCGCGTTTGCAATTCAACCTTTATGCGTAGGGCATCGATGTCGGCGGCCGTGCCCGCGTTCACTTGGTCGGTCGCCTGATCAAAAAGCGTCTGCGCTGTCTGAACCTGAGCTTCATCGGTTGCAATCCGGGCTTCATCAGCGACAGCCTGAAAGTAGGCATACCCGACCGCCAGGACCACAAGGTCGTGGGCATCCATCAGCGTGTAGTCAGCCGACTTGACGCTCGCACCGGCGGCGCGAGCAGAACTGATGGATTTCCAATCGAACAGTGTTTGGGTCACGCCTGCCCGGGCGTCAAAGTATGAAAATGGACCGACAGCCGGCGAAATATGGAAAATGTTGGTGACGTTGCCGAGACCAAGTTCACCGAGGTTGAGCTTTGATTCATCCACATACGGGGTAGCAGTCACGTGCGGCAGCAAGGCACTGAGTGCCTGCCACCGCTCACCCCGGGCGGCGCGAGTATCCGCGCTCGACAGCAGCAGGCCGAGGTTATGCTTCAGCCCAAGGGTAATCGCGTCTTGCAATGACAGCGGCATCCGCCCAGGGATCGGTTTTGCGGGCACGCTTCCAGCAAAAGGATTCGCTGCCGTTGTCCCCGGAACGTTCTGACCTGAAGTGTACGAAACCGAGGTCGAAGATGTCTGCGCGTGACAGATGACGACGCCACAAATCAAGGCGGTCGCGCTGAAGAGACGCAAGGCTCCTGAGGGAACCACAATAGCCTCCTAAACCGCGGACTTAGTTGTCGGAAACCTGGGAACACCTATTTCTTACCGCAGTTGATCATTATTGATGCTTCAATTTTGCACTTCGTCGTGAAAGCTTGATGCGAATGCTTCCGCCTCTGAATATCAAACGTGTCCTAAACTCGTATGCATTGTCTGCTGTTCCGCAGAAGAGCTATGCGGCTGTGGATTCATCACATAATTGCTGATAATAATCACGGCCTCGCTCATAGCCTCGGCTGAACGGCTCCGCGACCTCTCGGCCGGGATATTGCTGCTCCAGATCTTCGATCTTTGCGTCCATCTCCCCAAGCGTTTGATCGTATTCCTTGCAGCGCGTGCGCGCGTGGAGTGCAGCCTCGAATCCGAGTCGATAGAAGATTTCATCATCTCCGAACTTCCGGCCGTGCGGCGCCGAGTAGTGTTCTTGCTCGGCATTGCGCAAACCAATCCACCATTGCTCGCGGGCGACGTCGACATTTTCGGCGCCTTCAGTTCTTAAGAGTTCGCGCATGCGTGAGGCTTCGGCTTCATCATTGACCTGAGCAATTACGACGCTGCAACCCTTACGAAGAGAATCTTCATACACGAATATTTCATCTTCTGGTAGGCCATCGGTCATGGAGTTTTCCAGTCTTGCACCAGCTGCGGAACCGACGGTCGCTCCAGCAGCCGCCAGAATTGCTCCACCAAGAAGTCCAATCGCCGTCACCGGTCCGACACCAGGAATGATTGCCGCAAGTAACAATGGTCCGGCAGAGAACCCGGCAGCCGCTCCAACAACTGCGCCGACCGCTTTTCCCATTCCTGGTTGCTCTCCAGCCACACTCGGCATTGACTCCACTTCTGCCTGGCTGCTGCCTGGAGTTAACAGCGTGATTCTGTCGTCATGCGCTCCGGCTAAACGCATCTCGGCCATGGCGTGTTGCGCAGCGGATTGCGAAGTAAATACTCCGGTCACAGTTTTCATGCTGATCCTCCAGTGCAGATTGAAATCAATGAGTGTTGAGTGTAACCATACGCTTTATTGGTTGCCAAGGCGCTGAAACTGTGTCGTGACTCAGCAAAATTGCTGGAACCTTAAGACCCTTTAATGATGAATATCGATCAATTCTTCGTCGCCGTTCTGTCGAAGACGATCATCCTGCCTTGCGGCGTAATCCAACAATGCACCACAGATGGCTTTCGCGCTCTGCATTTCGTGTTCGCCCAAGATCAACTCAAGTTGCTTGCGCACTTCGTCGTCGCTGCCGTCGTAGACTCCATCGGTGTAGAGAACAAGGATGTCCCCCGGGCTCATTAGCGTTATTTCAGCGACATCAGAGGGGTTCCATTCCCTCGGACGAAACTGCATCGAGTAATACTTTTTCCGATCTGGGTGATCTGCGGGGATCTGCAGGCCCAGGGGCAGAAATTGCACCATCCGGCTCGTATCTATGCAGGGTGAAGTTTAGCTTGGCCGGCGTGTTCACCAACAGCATCACGTCCTGCTGGCGCGTGCTGGTAAACCCGGGTGCAGAAGCTGCAATCGTATAGGTCCCCGCGGGAACTTGGAGAAATTGATACTCCCCATGGTCATTGGTGGCGGTTGTGCGAGCGAACCCAATTTCGGGATTCGTAAGATTAACTTGTGCACCACGGAGCATGGCCCCGGCGGGATCGGCCACAACGCCTCGTAAGGACGTGGTGGAAACCTGAGCAACGACAGGGGAGCTCAGAACGAGAATGAGGCAAGTCCAGAGAGGGCTGCGTGCATACAGTTTGACTTCAAGGAAACCCCATGCTTTCGCCATCGCGGTCGCCGCCGGAAGAAGAATGACGAAAACGAGAATACCGCTCGATTGTTACAGGTAAATGAAAAGCGTCTGTGGGTACAATTTGATTGCCGTAAGTGGGTATCAGTCTTTCTTGGGAATGGCGTAATATCCGGCGCGCGCCTGGATTCTGTAGTCTTTGTTATCGGTTTTGATCTCGACTTTGCGGTAACTGCCATCGAGTTTGGAGTTGGTCGGTGTATAACCGATGTTGTACTGGCTGCGCAGTTCGTTGGCGATCTGATCGAATCCCTGTTTCAGCTTTTCAAATTTGTTGCCGACTTCGATGACGCGGCCGCCGGTCTCTTCGGTCAGCTTTCTCATCTCGCGATCGCCGGAATAGCCACCGAATCCGTAGAATCCGCGATCGGCGCAGAGTAACACGTAAACGATGCTGTCGGATTTCTGAGCGGCCTCGATGGCGTCACGGATTTTCAAGCGGCTGCCCTGATCCTCGCCATCAGTCAAAAGAATCATGGCTTTTCGTCCGACCTGCTGCGCGAGCTCATCATGCGAAGCCAGATACACGGCGTCATAAAGCAGTGTGCCGCGGGGCGTGCCCTGGGTGGGAATCGTGCCACCGCCCAAGCCGGGGATTCCGGTTCCTCCGCCGCCAGCGGTGTTAATTTTGGCGCTGTTGAGGGCGGTCTTCAGCGAATGGACGGAGTTGGTGAAATCCTGCAGAAGGTCGACATCGACGTCGAAGCTGATTACAAAGGCCAAATCCTTGTCGCGCAGGATCTGACTGAGAAAATCGCCCCCGACTTCCTTTTCCATGTCGAGCACACGCGCCTGGCTGCCGCTGGAGTCAATCAAAATGCCAAGAGTTAGAGGCAGGTTGGATTCGGCGGCAAAATACTTGATGGTCTGCGGCTTGCCATCCTCAAGAATCTGGAAATTCTCTTTTTTCAGGCTGGGGATGAGGGCTCCCTTCTTATCCTTCACATTAAAGAAGAGTTGCACCACGTTGACATTGACCTTGAGGGTTGCGGCCGACTGGTCCTGATCCTGATTTTGATTCTGATCGGACGATTGCGGGGCAGGCTGCGTCCACGCAAGGACACTCATTGCGATAACCAAAGCAAACAGGTTGGTAACCCGAAGCAAAGGAAGTTTTGACATGAAGGTTTCTCTTAGGGCTATGGTTAGTCTATCCTTTAAGCGTTAGATGCAACAAATAGCCCGGTTCAGCATCCCAAGAAGCGGAAGGTTAACCTATCGTGGGTCTCATTGCCGTGAGATATGTTGGAAAATGCCTTTCCGCCAGTGTCCTCGCCGCTGTGATGGGTTTTGCTGCTCCGGCGATGGGGTGGGCGCAACAACCATCGGACCAAAACATACCGGATGCGCCGTCTGCGGTTCAACCACCACCGCCTCCGCCAGAACCGCAAAATCCTGCACAAAAGCAGCAACCGCCGCAGCAGCCTAATGTGCCTCCAAGTCAGGCGCCTCCTTCCTCCTCGGCACCGGCAGAGCTACCAAATGATCAGCCGCCGGGGCCTCCGCCACAGATGAAAATCACAACAGTTCCCCCCGATAGCACGCCTGCAAAACCCGGGGCTCAGGAGGACCTGTACAGGATCGTGCGCAATGTAAATCAGGTGATCGTGCCGGTTCGTGTGACGGATGATACCGGGCGACTGGTAAGTGGACTGGTGGCAAAGGATTTCTCGGTCTACGAAAACGGTAAGAAGCAAACGATGAATTTCTTCACCAGTGATCCGTTTGCGCTTTCTGCGGCCGTGATTCTGGATCTCGGTTTGCCGGATGCCACGCTGCAAAAAGTGAAGGCAAGTTTCCCCGCGCTTGAGGGCGCTTTCAGCCAGTTTGATCAAGTGGCGCTTTACGTCTACGACGAGAACGTTACCCGGCTTGCGGATTTTCAGGCGGTTGGGCGGCAGTTGGATGCAAAACTGAACGAGTTGCGGACGGTTTCTGGTGAGAACAATGGAGTTCCCATTACTGGTGGCCCGCTGGGGCCGCAGGGTCCCACAGTTAATAATGTCCCGGTCGGCCAGCCTACCAGTCCGGTAATCACTCCATCCAAGCGGGCCCATGCTCTCAATGATGCGATCCTCAAGGCCGCGTTGGATCTTGGGCAGCAGGACAAGACGCGCCGGAAAGTTATTTTTGTGATCAGCGATGGGCGCGACTACCGCAGCGAGTCGGGCTACAACGCGGTGCTGCAGGTATTGCTCTCGAACGGGGTGTTGCTCTATGGAACCGCGGTGGGCAATTCAGCGATTCCCGGCTATCGAGCCCTGGAAAAATTCCACATTCCCGGTCAGGGCTACAGCGATATTTTGCCGAAGTATGCCAATGCCACCGGTGGCGAAGTTCTCCCCGAATACTCTCGATCGGCTATCGAAGACGTTTATGCCCGGCTGATGGGAGATGCGCGGAATCAGTACACGATTGGATACATCACTCGCGCCACTCCCAGCGATACCCGAAGAGACATTGAGATTCGGGTGGACAGGCCCGGCTGCAAATCTTCGGATCTGCGCCCCTGCGTGAATGTGTACGCGAAGGCCGGGTATTATCCTCTGCCAGCAAGCCGGTGAACGGATCAACCGCGCACAGCTTTGCCCAAGCACCAAAAATTTGTCTCCATGTCGTCCCGAAAGCCGCATGAGCGGGCCAGGATCTTACCTGGCCCTAGAAGGAAGCGATGCAAAAGGAACTATTCCCGGACGCGCCTGCAATGATTCCTGTGTTTTCGTAAGGTCCCTCGTGCCGGGAGGCACTTCGGGATGACATTGCTTTTTGGTAAATACTGCTTATTAGGCAAAGCTCGCTAGCAATGGCTATTTACCTATTTCAGCGAGCATGCTTTGCGCCTGGGAGTGATCGGGATGCTGCTTCAGCAAATCGATCAACACGGCGCGGGCTTTATCCGGTGACCCTTCCAAAGTGTAGACGCGCGCGAGGTTCAAGTAGGATTGGTCGAAAGCTGGGGCAACTTGAATGCAACGCTCGAAAGACGTGACCGCCTGGTCGCGCCGTCCCGTACGAAGATAAAGGACACCAAGATTATTGAGCGCTTCGGGGTAATCGGGACGAACCCTTAAGGCTCGCTGCAAATATTCGTAAGCGCCAGCCGTGTCATTTAATTGCGCATAGACCATCGCCAAGCTGTAGTTTGTCTCGGGATCTTGCGGACCAACTTCGACCGCATGCTCAAGAACTTTGCGAGCGGCTTCCCATTGGCGGAGTTGCCGATAAGCATTTCCAAGATTATCGAGTGCTATCAAATGATCTGGATTTGCCTGTAGCGCTTTCTCGAAATACGGGACTGCCCGGTTGGTGCGGCCTTCGCGAGTGGCAATGAGGCCAAGATTGTTCCAGGCGTTCGGCAGAGTGTCGGGATACGCCGCGTCTAGTTTGGTTGACCGTTCGAAGCACTCCAGGGCCTCTGATGTTTTGTTCTGCTCCAGATAGACACTGCCGAGGCCGTATAGGGCCTCGGCGCTCGACGGGTCGTCGTGCAGGGCGCGCTGAAATGATGCTCCGGCTTGCTCATAATAGCCCCGCTGAAAATAAACCGAACCATAAGAAAGATAGTTGCGGCGAAATTCAGTTGTCTCGGTGAACCCGGGGAAAGGAAGCGCTTTGGCGAGACGCGCGGAACTGATCTGCGGGATTTGGTGCGAATCTTGTTCGACCTGCGTGTGGTGTATCGCTCCCTGATAGAGCTTGACGATGTCTCCGTTGCTATCGACCAGGAATGCCGTTGGGAGAATGAGGTCGCGGTGACGATCAAACAAGTAACGATAAAGAATGTTATAGATTGCAGCGGTATCCTCAGAAGCACGCAGAACTGGAAACGAGAAGTTCTGCTGTCGTGCCAAGAGCTGGATCTTCTGCAGATTTGCGGGATCATCTACATTGATGGCGAGGACCGACAAAGATTGTGCGCCCAGATGATTGAGAGACTTGAGCATTTCGATGCAAGCCGGCGATTCCGCGGTCCACAACGTGAGCAGCAGTGGATTGCCACGGAATGACGATAGAGTCTGCGTTCGTCCGGACAGATCCGGAAGTGAGAAGCCCGGCGCAGCGATAGGCGCAAGCAGCCAGGTTTCAATGGCTTCGGGCAAAGACTCCGGCTGCAGGTTGTTCTTCGCAACAGCATGGGTGCATGATCTCGCAGTAAACGGCTCACTGCGCGATGGCTCCGATCCTTCGTCCACCCAGATTCTGTGATTCGGCGGCAGATTTTTGACTTCCTGGACTAATCCGCTTGGCCAGCGGATGGTGGCGCGAATTGCATTGTGGTTATCGCCCAATCCGAAGTGGATCTCCTTGCTGTGCTGCGATAGAAAACCGGAACCGGCCTTCAGCGAGCGCGTTTGGCGGCCTTGCCCGGTTTCTATGGTGATGACCGCACCAATCGCGTCCCGATTGCTTTTGTTTCCGCGCAGGCGAAATGAGATTGAGGGCGGCAGATCCTCGATAACATTTTTCAGAATCCGCAATTGCGGGGCGTTGCGGTTCTTGAGAATAATTTCCAACCGGCCGTCGTGATCAATATCGGCGAGAGCGAATGAGCGGCTATCTTCCAGGAAGTCGAGCCCTGCGACACCGGAAACATCAGAGAAGGTCCCGTCACGATTGTTGACATAAAAAATGTTTCGCTCGTAGCCGCTCCAGGTGTCGTCGGAACGGAGAAGTTCATTGATGGCATTCCAAGCTTGCTCGTATTCGGGCGACGCTTTGGGCTGGTTTGGGGAGTTCGCAACCACCTGGCGCCAGAAAAAGCTGTTCAGATCTTCGGGGGATGGGCCGGACACCATGCCGTTCGTGATATAGAGATCGGCAAAGCCGTCGTGATCAAAATCCCAGGCGTCGCTGGACCAGGACCAACGGCCGACGCCAATTCCAGCGGACTGTGACGTGTCCTGAAATTTGCTGCTGTTATTCCGAAACAGCGAATTGCCCATGGCGTGTTTGCGGTACAGAGCACGGACATCTTCGGGCGCGGTCTGCTGGAAAATTTCCTGAGTGGAAACGCGCTCGCCGGCTGCGGTCCACATGTTCGCGACATAGAGATCTTCAACTCCATCATTGTCATAATCAAACCAACAGACACTCATGCCGGCACCTACATCTTCGACTCCGATTTCGGCGGCGACATCGGTGAACGTGCCGTCGCCATTATTGCGGTAGAGATTTTTCTTACCGAAATCGTTGACGACGTAAAGATCGGGCCAGCCGTCGTTGTTGTAGTCATTCCAGGCAGAGCAGAAACTATACCGCGTGTTGTTTTGGTTGAGGCCGCTTTCGGCGGTAACGTCGCGAAAAGTGCCATCGCGATTGTTCCGCATCATGAAATTGGGCGGACCGTTCTCGGCGGCGTAGTAGGGAACGGGATATTTGTACTGGTCGGTGCCCTGATAATAGATGTAAAGGCAAAAGTAAATGTCCAGCCAGCCGTCGCGATCGTAGTCAGCAATGGCTGCTCCCGTAAAGGTACCTTGCGGAGGGTTCGAGAACTTGAAAGCGCCGGGCTTCTGGCGAAATCTTCTGTCACCCTGATTTACAAAAAGTAGGGGGCCGTCGCTGCGTACCACGATCAAATCCTGGCGACCATCGTTATCAATGTCAGCGAACAAGGCGCAGGCCGTGTTGTCGAGGAGGCCGACGCCAGCGGATTCGGTGATGTCATCAAAGGTGCCGTCTCCCCGGTTTCGATAAAGCCGGTTGGGCAGACCGGCTGGTTGACAGACATAGAAATCGTCAAAACCGTCGTTATCAATATCACCGACGGAAATGCCGTTGTGGCCGTAGATATCGATGCCGCAGGCGCCATCGAGAATGGTCCGCCAGTAATCGGCTCCGTGTTGCAATTGGGCAGAATAGGACGAGTTCTTGCCGAGTGCTTCTGAGGTGATATCAATGAAAACAGGGGCAGCGGCGCGGCTGAGCGTTTCCTCGATTGCCTGCCACTTCGCCAGCTTGAAATCCCCCGAAGACGTGTTCTTCCATTCCAGATTCCAATATCCGATGCGTTGCTCGCGATAGGACTTCTCCGCTGTGCCGACAAGTTCGTAGCGCACACGCGTTTTGAGGCGAGTCACGACACCGGCGGGATTATCGGAGGGTTCAATTCGCGTGACCCGGAGTTCGGCAATCGTCAGATGGGAGAAGGCGTCCAACGCGACTTTCAACTGCCGCAGAAACGCATCGCGGGCAAGCAGTTCATTCGAGAATTGGTTTCGCCGCACCTCGATCGTTCCTGAGCGCAGCAGCCTGGATTCGCTCGGCTGAGGCGAGAACCCTGAGAAGCTGGGATCCAGGACGCTCTCGATTGGGTTTACGTTTTGCGGGGATTGCAACAAACCCGCGCTCCATCGAGCAAAAATCTCCGCGATCTGATCAGCGTACTTTTCTGTGATAAACGCATCGCCCCCGGCCTGGGCCTTCAGCAGCATCGGATCGAGCGGCGACGGATTTTTATAGTGAGGATGGAGGTGAAACTGGGGTGTTGCAGTCTGGATAATGGGGGAATCGAGAAAATAAGACAAGCGCGCATTGAGCAGGCGTGGCGAAATCAGGGCTGCGCTTGCGCCTTGGCAGAAGCGAACCAGAAAATCACGCCGACTGCGATCAACTGAGGGAAGGTCACGCACTTGCCATCTCTTCCCTGCGCGACTCAGACAATTGCCCCCTCAATGCTTGATTGAGGCGAAAATAACAGCCTCGTCAGAGGCGGTCAAGTTGCGGCCTGCGCCATCAACTGCAATCGCAAAAACCGGCGCGGGCTATTCGGTGCGAAGGGCTTGCATGGGTTCAATGGACGCGGCTTTCTGCGACGGGATTACCGCTGCTACAAACGCCGCAAAACTTAACGCGATCGTCGTAAGTAACAAGATGCCTGGATCGTAAGGCTTCACGCCAAAGAGTTCGCTGGCCATGGCTCGTCCGCCGAGGATTATGGCTGGAATCCCGATTGCCAGGCCGATTGCGATTTGCAGAAACGCTCCCCGGAGGATTAACCCTAAAATCTTGAGGCGGTCAGCACCCAGGGCCATGCGGATGCCGATTTCGTTTGTACGGCGCTCAACGGAGTACGCAGTCACTCCATAGAGCCCTACCGTAGCCAAAATGAGAGCCAGAACACCGAAGAGTGAAGTCAGTTTTGCAATCATCTCCGCCTGAGAGAAGTTTTGCGCAACCTGATCGGAGAAGCGGGTGAAGTCGATGACTGCGAGGTCAGGATTCGTGTCTGCCAAGATCCTGCGTACCTGGGACTCCAGGCCTGAAATATTGCCCTGCGTTCTCAAAACAATCGTGTCCAGGTAGTGGGAGGCTTCCTCGAAGGCTACGAAGCGTGGATCGTCGTAGCGAGTCCACTGCCTAGGGGGAAGGAAGTACATTGGCCGCATCTTGGCGGTTGGTTCCAAATACATGGTGTCTTCGGTCACACCCACGATTTCGTAGTCGCCTGCGTGCTTCATATCGATATCGCCCAAGTGCTTCCCTATCGGGCTCTCGTTCTTGAAAAATTTGTTGGCGAAGGTCTGATTCACCACGGCAACGTTGCGGGACGTCGGAGCATCCTGGTCGCTAAAGGCTCGACCTTGTAGGACGCGAGTGCCCAGAGCACTGAAATAATCGTTGCTCACGCGAACCCACGAGGCGTTGTTCTGGTTGCTATCGGGCGGAGGCGGCGCTTGACCTTCGATGTACACGGTTTCGCTCCAGTTATTGCCCTGCATTGGGCAGTAGAGCGAGAAACTGACCTGGACTACTCCGGGAATCACCGCCAAATTATCGTGGAGCTGGCGATATAGGGCATCGAGTTGGGGTGGCTTGTAGCCAGCCATTTGCGGGTCGATCTCCACAATGTAGCGATTATCCGTTTCGAAACCGAAGTGCTGATGGTGCATGTTACGCAGGCTCTGGACCAACAATCCCGCAGCGCAGAGCAGGATGAGCGACAAGGCAGCTTGAGCAATAACCAAGGATTTTTGTGACCAGCCAACGTGACCGCCAACGGATCGATTAGCGCCACGCAATGCGTCAGCGGGATCGGCGGCTGCCGTCATCCACGCAGGCGCAACTCCGAAAATGATGCCAGTAAGCAAGGATACGGCGAATGTAAACCCGAGTACGGGCAACGAAGGGCTTGCATTGATTGCGACTGGCGTCTTCTGGAATGCCAAGTGAAGGATGAGACGAGTACCAACAAAAGCAAAAAGCACCCCGAGCAAGCCTCCCAGGAGGGCAAGCACAGTGCTTTCTGTCAACACGAGCGCAACCTGGCGTGATCGGGGCGCACCTAAGGCAGCGCGGATCGAGGTCTGTTGTTTGCGATTGGCAGCCCGCACCAGCATGAGGTTGGCAACATTAGCGCAGCCGATCAGTAACACAAAAGCAGAGATTGCCAGGAGCAAGCGTAATCCCTCTTGATATTCATCTCGCAGCGTCTGAACACCGCTGCCGCCGTGGGAGAGGTGCAGGGTCTGCTTCGGCACCAGAGCACGTTCTCCGGGATGCAACTTACTCACTGGACTCAGCAGCCACTGCTGCAACTCCACTTGCATGCGACTCTCGATTGCTTTTACATCCACCCCGGGCTTGATTCGTCCAATGATGTCCAGCCAGTCTTGTTCCGGGAAGTCCAGAAGGGCACGGTTGTCGATCATGGGCTCATCTGAGATGGGAATCCAAAAGGCTGGTGGACGTTCCAAGCGATCGCCGAAGAAACCCGGCGGCGCAATGCCCACGATTGTGAAAGGCTGGCCATTAAAAGCGAAACTGCCTCCAATGACGGCGGGGTCCTGCCCGTATTTCTGCTGCCATGTGCGATAGCTTATGACCGCCACTGGCTCAGCACCCTTGTGATCGTCCTGTGGCGTGAGCATTCTCCCCGCGTATGCCCCGATGCCAAACATGGAAAAATAATTTCCTGAGACGAATTCGCTGCGTTGAGATTCAGCCGGCTGGTTGGTTCCGGCACGGCGGACGCCGATGAGGTCATACCCGGACTGGAAAGCGGCCAGTTCGACGAAGCCGGGCGTACCGTCTCGAAAAGTCCTGTACTTGTCATATGAAAAGAGAGCCCAGTCATCCTGCAGGCCGCCGTTGATACAGCAATACTCGACGTCGCCAATACGGTAGAGCTCATCTGGTCTTGCGACTGGAAGGGACTTCAGCAAAACCGCATGTACCAATGAGAAAATTGCAGTCGTAGCGCCGATGCCCAGCGCGAGGGTCAACACCGCCGTGACCGTGAGACCGGGAGCACTGGCAAATTGCCGTAAGGCATAACGGGCATCTTGAATGAGTTGCATGGAATTCCCATCCCCTGCCGGAACAAGCCTCAAGGTCGTCCACACTAAGAAGCGCTGCAGCCATTGACAGCGCGTCTGGATTTTCGACGGCTGAAGCGATCGTTTGTGAGCAAGATTTAACTCGCGGCGAGTTTGAGCGCTTGATCGGTCGTGATGAAGCTGGCGCCGAGTTGCGCAAGCTCTGCGCGCATTTTTTGATCGTCTGCGGGGTTGAGAGTTTCGATCGCGTCTTTCACGATGGAAACCTGGCGGCCGCGCTGCAGAAGTCCTTTAGCAGCGAAGGCTACGCAGTATTCGGTGACCACGCCGAAGACAACGAAGTGTGCATCTGACGGCAACAGCTTGAGCAGGGCTTGGACATAGCGGCTTTCGAAAATGTCGAGGGTCTGTTTTTCCAGCAGAACCTGCTGATATCGAAACGGATCGGGCGGCACAGTTGCGCTAGGCTCGTTGGGAACTCGATAAACCACGTCGGCCAAGGCTTCGGGAACAAATTCGGCACCTTCGGTTCCCTGCACGCAATGAGGCGGAAATTGCTTGAACTCTGGATCGTCTGGAATATGAAAGCAACCATGAGAGACCAGAAAGACGCGCCCATCGCGAGCGGCCTGGGTCAGCTTTCGGATGTTGGGCAGCAATTTCTCCGCGCCGGGGACATACAGTTTACCGCCGGGCAGCATGAAATCCTTCTGGGTATCAACTTCCCAGAAAATCACTTTTCGATGGATCATTCCTCGTCCCGCGTTACGGGCCGAGTCTACCATGGCCGGGCGAGGCAACTGTGCACCGATTTCCAGATGTGAGATTGAAGATCCTGGACTTCAGATTTCAGATTGAAGATTTCAGGACATCGACTTGCGGACCAGATCAGCCATGGCGGAAACCCGTTTGCACAACACGATCTTCCGAGCAAGCCCCTCGCGATGGCGCACGAGCGACTAACATCCAAGCGCAGAAAAGGGGATTGGAAAGTACCGCGCTATTGCGTAATTGAGCTGGCGACGGAAGAGAAAACGTTATTCGCGTTGCCGCCAATCAAACGAATGGTGCCAACCACAATAACCAGGATGACGGCCAGCATCACCGCATATTCAGCAATGTCCTGACCGCTGTCTTCCGACCAGAGACGATATAGGAACCGCACAGGTGCCTCCAAGCACTCAAGATCGCCACCGCGAGGAGAAGTGAAGCGCGATGCAAACCACAGAACAATACGCGGACACTGTGATCTGACAACCGATGGTAGTAGCCCGGCTAAAACCCAGCAATAGCCCGGAGGAGTCAGGAAATGGCACGAAAGTGCCATACGCGAGGCTTTGCCCATAATCCCCACTTATAACCCAACTATTTGTGCAACCAACTAACTTTATGTGCAGCGTGGTGACCTTCTCCCATACCCCCTCATCAAAGCAGAGTACAGGGTGAAAGTAGTTGACCTAGCGCCCGCCGATTGCGAAACCACAGGAGCAGAAGACCGCAAGTGGACGGAATAGGGCGGGGGATAACGCTTCGCTCTCCTTTTCGGGAGAACCTACGATCACCCTGTATCAAGCCGAGCCACAACAGATGACTTACCGCCTCGCCGCTGGCAACTTAGCCCGCATCTTCGCGTATTGGACGCATGGCGGACGGGTGCGGGAGGAACGCACGGTCAATATGAGTTACTCCACATTTCTATTGTGGCTCACAAACTCGCGTTGGAGGATACATGACTTTAGAAGAACATCAGTTAATGGTCGGCTTGTACACACTAAATTTGAAAATGTTCAGAGTCTTGATCGAAATACTCAAAAGTCGCAGCATTATGGATGACAGCGACCTCAAGGCGTTTTATGCCACGTTGCCCGCGTTATCTGGCGTTACTTCGGATGACTTGATAAGTCTAGCGGCAAAGGCTTATCGAGACATAGCAACTCCCCTAGGCATAAGCCTTCCAAAGATTGTTTGATGGCTAACCTGGCACGAAGCGCGGCTAAGACTTCTTCTTGGGCTTTTGGCGTGGGGTGTTCCAGTACGGGCTTTTGCATTTCGGACATACTTTAGGTTCCTCTTTTGAGTCTTGGCGCGGCACCCAAACGTGCTGGCACCGCTCACACTGATAGCCTTGCAAGGTTACTTTTGCCATACGCTGATGGTATTACTATAAGGGATATACGTCAAGGAAAATAGTCATAAGATTTTACTTGACATCATATATACCGATTGGTAATATACCTCTAGTTGATGCGGAGGCTAGAGCGTATGGAAGCGAGACAAGAACGCGGACTTCAGATTGCGAATCGCTGCTACATCGGACAGCAGAACGGATTTTGGCTTGTTCCTTCGCAGAGCGGCAACGGGCGCTATCGAGTTGATACGTCCAAACAAAACCCCATTTGCAACTGCCCTGATTACGAGACTCGGGGAACGCCGTGCAAACACGTCTATGCAGTTCAGTACATCATCGAGTTTCGGCGGGCGGCCAACGGTAACGTGGAAGTAATGCAAGAAACGCTGCAAGTGTCGGAAACTGTACGCCCGACCTATCCTCAAAATTGGCCTGCCTACAATGCCGCTCAAACCAACGAGAAGGCACAGTTTCAATCCCTGTTGTTCGACCTTTGCTCTGGAATCCAAGACCCGCCGCAGCACATGGGCAGACCGCGTTTACCGTTGTCGGATGCGGTGTTCGCGGCAACTTTCAAAATCTATTCAACGTTTTCAGGACGCCGTTTTATCAGCGATCTTTGCGACGCGAAGACCAAGGGCTTTATTAAGCGAGTACCGCACTACAACAGCATTTTCAACGCCCTTGAGAATCCCGAGTTAACGCCGATCCTCACGAACTTAATTACGGAAAGTGCGTTGCCGTTGAAAGCGGTTGAAACTTCATTTGCTGCGGACTCGACAGGATTTATGACTTCCCGTTTCGTTCGCTGGTTTGACCAGAAATACGGAGTATTGCGACAGAAGCACAGTTGGGTGAAGGCTCATATCATGTGCGGAGTTAAAACCAACGTTGTTACCGCAGTCGAGATTCACGAAGCGTATACGAACGATGCAGCAGTGTTGCCCGCGCTAGCTACTAAGACGGCAGAAGACTTCAACATGAAAGAAGTTCTGGCTGACAGAGGGTACATAGGTGCGAAGAATCTTGAAACCATCCTCTCGCTGAACGCTGTGCCTTATATTCCGTTCAAGGCGAATGCAACGGGCGAATATGGACGCGGGAAAAGCGCGACGTGGGAGAAGATGTTTCATTACTTCTCATTCAACCGTGAGCAGTTTTTCCAGCACTATCACAAGCGTAGCAACGTGGAATCGACGGTAATGATGATTAAAACTAAGTTCCGCGATCACGTCCGCAGCAAGACCGATACCGCAATGAAGAACGAAGTGCTAGGCAAAATCCTCTGCCATAATATTTGCTGCATTATTTCTGCGATTCACGAGTTGGGAATTGAGCCTGTATTTTGGAGCACGAAAAATTGATGTACAGACGGGTGCGAGAGCAGTAGTATTCGCTCCAACTCTACGCGCAAGGCAGAGCGTGGTTGTACCGACTCCGTAAGGAGTCGATCTTCCAAGAAGGTGTGAATCATGCACTTACTTGTAAACGCTCTAGGAGCGATATACTATGCACTTCGGATTTATTCTGAGGCGCGAAAAATCAAGTCCGAGCGGCAGAAGTAAATACGAATGCCCCGGACCCAACGCTTCTGGGGCATTCCTGGTCTGTACATCAAACTCGGAAAAACGCTATGAAGCCCGTTTCTGTTGTGCTGATACTGTTCTGCTCAATAGCTTTTGCCGAAGATGGCTATAAAGTTGTCGGATACTCGCAGAAAACTGCGAACGATTGGGCGTTCTTTACGTTTTCTCACGACGGAAAGAAAATCACTGCGATGTGCGGCCCATACTACGGAACCGATGGCGAGTGCCTTAGACTGAGACGGTTGGTCGGAAAAACAATTCCACCGGAACAGATGCACTTTCTCTCGCCTATTCGTCTCGTGTACAGCCCAATGCGAAAGGTTTGCGTGGATAATCCAGACGACTGTGAATACCTAGAAGTCAGAGTGCAAACGAGCTTACACTAGCCCTTCAAGCGCGGGTTGTAACAATTGCTGCGACGCTTCTTCGTAGGTGATGGTTTTGTTGTGATGCAGAATCGCTGCCCCACCATCGGTTAGCTTCCAATTGAACACATCTGTTACCCGATATGGTTGCTCATCTACCATGTTCGGTAGATCGCTTTCGCAAACAATTGCGTGCTCAGATTGGTTTAGTGATGCCTTCAAGAAGAACGTTCGCCCGCGTCGCCTGATTACTGTAAAAACTGCGTCGCCAACGGTCTCAAAATCTAGCTTTTGCTCAAGTGCAGGAAACTCCTTGTTGATTTCTTCTACGTCCTTGCGAACCTGATGCATTAGTTGGTTGAATACTGCGGGCGCGTTAGCAAATGAAGTTTGGTTGACAGTTTCCGCAAGTCGCTGATTTGCTTCCCGTCTTCCCCTTTCTTCGCGTACCTTCGCAGCAGCGTCTTTTATCCATGTAGACACGTATGGCCTCCCTGATAGCGCACGGAACCACGCGGCATCAATGTTGTTCACATTGTAATGCCCCGATTGGCTGCTTTCAGGACGTGCGGATAGGGAATAGCGCATGACCGACTTCCCTACCTTTTTGTGCAGACTGCTGACTTATTGGGCAACATAGGGATTATGGGCAAAGCCCATACGCGATGCGTGATGCATATATGTTCAGCAAAACGCCTGTTCTCATGTGCTTGCGACATCTATACACCTGATGGTTACGTGTCCGAAGTGAAGACTTAGTCAGTTGATTTAGACGGCAAAATACATTCTGGCGCTCCACTGCAATGGTTACCAGAGTTTCGCATATCACCCGGTTTTCGCGTATAGCATGCTATAACTCTGCCTGATGGCACAAGCCCGGCAAGGATCGATTCACCTCTTTCGTTTTTCCGGAATTGATGTCTTTCTTCATTGGTCGTGGTTTGTGGTGGCGCTGTTTGAGATCAACGGCAGAGTCGGTCGTTATTCTTCGATTGTCTGGAACGTAGCCGAATACCTATGCCTCTTCGGGATCGTGCTCCTGCATGAGTTCGGTCACGCGCTGGCTTGCCGCCAGGTGGGCGGAGTGGCGAACCGGATTGTGCTCTGGCCACTTGGAGGCGTGGCGTTCGTAAATGCGCCGCAACGGGCGGGCGCGACACTTTGGAGCATCGCGGCTGGCCCGCTGGTGAATGTTGCTTTGCTGCCTGCATTGACCCTGCTTGGGTTCGTAGGCCGCGCGCTCGGATGGCCGCACAGTATTCCGGATTTTTATGCTTTATTGCGGGCGGTCTGGTTCATCAATCTTGGCCTGTTGCTTTTCAACTTGCTGCCGATTTACCCCCTGGATGGCGGGCAGATTCTTCGTTCGCTTTTGTGGTTTGTTTTGGGGCGAGCCCGAAGCCTGATGGTCGCAACCTCGGTAGGTTTTCTAGGGGTTGCCGGTTTTCTGCTACTCGCGGTCTACGTGCATTCCCTCTGGTTCGCCGCACTTGCAGTATTCATGTTGATGAATTGCTGGGGTGGATTGCGCCACGCACGAGCCTTGGCCCGCGTTGCCAAGCTGCCGCGCCGGCCCGGCTATGTCTGCCCAAGCTGCAAGACCGAGCCTCCGATGGGCGAAATGTGGAAATGTACGAATTGCCACCATCCTTTTGACACATTCGCCACTCAGGCTAGCTGTCCTTACTGTGCTGCGCAATTCCCGTTGACCCAATGCCTCGAATGCGGAAGTCTGCAACCCATGTCCGAGTGGACAGTTCGTGCGGCTGCTCACGCGAACGCATAGGGATCCCCTTCTGCAAGCGTAGCGATGGCTGCCTGATTTAAAGTGGATCCTGATGGCCAAGGCTTGTGTCATCGGCGCCGGACCTAACGGCCTCGCCGCCGCGATCGTTCTTGCTCAAGCGGGGCTTCAGGTCGAAGTCTTCGAGGCCGAACCCATCCCCGGCGGAGCAGCGCGAACTCTCGAACTTACGCTGCCGGGATTTCTCCACGATTTTGGATCCGCTGTGCACCCGATGGCGGTCAGCTCACCTTTTTTTTCATCGCTTCCGCTTCAGGATTACGGGCTGGAATGGATCCATTCTCCATCCCCGCTCGCCCATCCATTGGATGATGGCTCGGCCGTGGTCATGGAACGAGATCTTACGACCGCAGAATCCTGGCTCGGCGTAGATGGGAAGGCGTGGCGTAATTTGATGGGGCCTTTCGCGAAACGCTGGAAAGAATTCGTTCCTGAGGTACTTCGTCCACTGCCAGCTCTTCCCCGACATCCATTTCTG
>Ga0070731_10000715_pt1 | contig 40382 bp, 31 predicted proteins | sample Coa_R1_2_FD_66448 | JGI IMG/M metagenome (GOLD analysis project Ga0070731, IMG submission 66448) | Surface soil microbial communities from Centralia Pennsylvania, which are recovering from an underground coalmine fire - Coalmine... | ecosystem: Environmental > Terrestrial > Soil > Unclassified ...
TATTTCTTCAAAGAGCAAGACGGCGGCGTGTTTTTTTGCCATCAGGAGAATGGCAGAGGAGAATCGATCGGATTTGTCAAAGGCTTGCTATTTTTAAAGCGGTGCAGTTGCTCGAGTCCGGGTATATCACCATCCCGATGGTCATCGGTCATATCAAGCCGGTAATCCTGGTACCACTGGGATTTCTTACCGGCCTGCCCGCGCAACAGGTAGAAGCGGTATTGATCCATGAACTGGCTCATATTCGGCGCAGCGATTACCTGGTCAACATGGTGCAGACCATCACTGAAACCGTTTTCTTTTTTAATCCCGGCTTGGTTTGGATGTCTTCGTTGTTGAGAGAGGAACGTGAGAATTGTTGTGATGATCTGGCCATCGAGCAAACTGGGAATAAACGTGAGTTTATTGAGGCCCTGATCAGTTTTAAGGAATTTTCATTCGGCGACGGATCCTATGCTGTGGCTTTCCCGGGTAAAAAGAATCAATTGCTTCAGCGCGTGAGCCGTATTTTGAATAACGGGCATCAAAAATTCGGGGGATTGGAAAAGGGATTTTTGCTTGGAGGGTTGATCGCGATATTGATCTCCGTAACCAGCGCGGTTGTCGCAGCGAGGCAACCCAGGGCCAAGATTGCTAAGCAGCCCGTGGAGAGAGCTGCGGTGGCTGCGATTGCTGCAATCGCGCCAGTTCCTGTCGCGCCTGTTAAGATTACACCAAGGACAAAGGATGCAGGACAAGTCACGCCTCATACGTTTAGGAAACAAAAGCCCACAACCAGCCACCTGGGTGAAGCAGTACAAAATCCTATTGTAAAGCAGGCGAAAGTCAGCGCGGAACTGGAGGAAAAAAATCAGGAACAGGCCAGACAGAATGTAATACAGCAAGAAAAGAATAAGGAACAGGAACGGTTAAATGCGATCCAAGCCGAAAAGAACAGGAAGCAGGTTTTGCTGAATCAAGTCCAAGTCAGAAAGAACGAAGAACAAGCGAGGCTTAATAAAATCCAGGAGGCAAAAAACCTTGACCAGGAGTGGCTCAATAGAATCCAGGTCTTAAAGAACCAGGAACAGGTGCTGATCAATGAAATGCAGGCTGCAAGCCAAACACAAACACAAAGTAATTTAAAAGAGCAATTGGAAAAATTAAGACAACAGGAATCAGATCTTGAAAAATTAAACGAAATAAGAAAGACACAGGCAAATATTACCGACTAGTCGAATCGAGAAAGCCGCTTACGCATGTGAATTGCGCACTCCCTGCAGCGAGCGGCCATAGATCAATCATTATTGAGTGGTTTTTCATGCCAGTCGCCATCAGATTGTGGCGAAATGCTGAACTATTTTCTAAATCTAAAAAATCAAGAACATGAGTTTGAATATGAATTTGAGCAATTTGAAACAGGGGCTTTTACTGCTCCTGATGTTTTCCTCCTTCACGCTGAAGGCACAAAATCGCATGAAGGACATCACCGACATCAGTCAATATGATCTCTATGATGACGAAAATGGCAAACGGGTGGAGCGTGTCCAGTTTACATCTGATGATAAGATTTATTTCGTGGTCTTTGTGGGTGACTCAATGATCAAGCTCACCATCGATGGCGAAAAAGTTCCGCCTGCAAACTGGGGTAAATATGCAGACCTTATCTCTTCCGTCCGGCAAAAGATGAAAGAACAGGAGAAAAAAAATCGGGAGCAGGCGCGGTTAAATGAGATCCAGGCTGCTAAGAACCGGGAACAGAGCCGCCGGAATGAAATCCAGGAGGAAAAAAACCGTGAGCAAGTTCGGCTCAATGAAATCCAGGTTGAAAAAAACATCGAGCAGGCCAAGCGTAACGAAGAGCAGCAACGGCTCAACGTGGAACAGGTCAAGCGAAATGAAGAACAGGTCGAGAAAAACCGGCAGCAGGAGAAGGAAAACGAGGAGCAGGTGAAGTTAAATGAGATACAGGCTGCAAAAAACCAGGAGCAGGCCCGGCTCAATGAAATCCAGGCGGAGAAGAATAAAGCCCAGGCAAAATTGATGGAGAAGATGGAAAAGGACCTTACCAGTGATCTGATCAGCGATAAAATTATTTCAAGCGGTAGTGAGCTCCGGGAGTGCATGATTGATGATGATGAAATGAAGGTGAACGGCGTGCGACAGCCTGAGGACGTTTTTAAGAAATATCATGAAAAATATCTTAGCGGGCAATACGGTCTGAATTCCGGGATGATCAGGTTCAATAAGAACGGTTTGCGCGTCGAGAATTAACAGGGCTTAGTGGGAGTCGGGGGTTGTCCACGGATTGACCGCACAAGGATCCATGATTAACGAATTTTTTTTATGGTAAAGAGTTACTGGCTTGTTGCGATACGTAAATTGTGGAAGCACAAAGTGCAGACCTCGATCAATATCCTCAGTCTCGCGATTGGCATTACTTCCTGTTTTATTGTCTATATGCTCACCAGTTTCGAACTCAGTACCGATCGGTTTCATTCAAACCTGCTCGGATTGTGGAGCAATTCATGAAACACTCGCACTAAGCGATCGCGAGTGGATTTGCATTGAATGCGGAGCAATCCATAAAAAGGACCTGAATGCCGCTAAAAACATCATGCAGCACTCAAAAAATATTTCTCAAAACCACCGAGGGCGCCGAAGTAGGCTCCTTCGATAAGATTCAAAATTAAGACCAGGCAAATCTGTCGGCAATTCGTTTTATCTTTAAATTAAGGTTAGACCTGTGGTGTTTGCTTTTGGCTGCCACAGTTTCTTAAAAGCCGGTACTTCACCATGGTCAAGCATTACTTAAAGATTGCATGGAGAAACCTTATCCGGAACAAAATCTATTCGGCCATTAATGTTCTTGGTTTAGGTGTCGGACTCAGCGCCTCCATCATCATTTTCCTTATCGTACAATACGACTATAGTTTTGACAAATGGGAGCCACATGCAAGCGAAATCTACAGGTTGAATGCCCACCGCGTTGAAGGGGATTTGTTTGGTGTTCCTGTCCCAGCTGCTGATGCAATTAAGAACACGATCACCGGCGTGACGGAGGTCTGTCGCTATAAATCTTTCCAGGGCCCTGATTTCCAGGTTAAGCCTTTACATGGAAATAGTGAACCGAGTCGCGTCTTTAACAATGAGAGCGGGATAGTTTTCACCGATGAAGAATACTTCCGCATGTTTCCGCACGAATGGCTACGGGGACAACTCACGTTTGCCTTTGCAAGACCCAACCAGGTGGTGCTTTCACTTTCTATCGCCAAAAAGTATTTTCCAGGACTCAGCATCGATGAGATAATGGGCAAGAATATTCAATATGGCGACAGCACGATAACAACAGTCACAGGAATCGTAGCTGATTTGCGTGAGCACACCGATATCGATAAGACTGCCTTTATTTCGTATTCTACATTTACTTCATCAAAGAGGTGGAATTACATGGTCCATGACTGGAACGCCAATTATTATGGCTTTAACTGTTTTTTGCGGATTAATAAGACCGCCAATGTGGCTGGAATTGAGAGGCAAATAAGAAAGCTGTACGCCGCTCACGTGAGAGTAAAAGATCCTAACTTTCAGTTTACAGCCGCCTTGCAGCCTCTGAACCAAATTCATTTTGGTATTCCTCAAAATGGTGAATTGGTGTTTGGCAGGGCCGACAAATCGGTTTTGAGAGAACTTATCGGACTGGCGGTAATATTACTTCTGCTTGCTGTCATCAATTTTATTAATCTATCTACTTCGCATTCAACCATTCGGGCAAAAGAAATCGGCGTGCGGAAGTCATTGGGCGGCGTCAAAAGACAAATTGTTTTTCAATTTCTCATTGAGACATTCGTAGTCGCTCTTTTTGCATCGACTTTAGCGCTTTTGATTTCACCTCTAGTCATCAGGATGTTCATTAGCTTTTTGCCCGAAGGATTTGGTGCGGGACTCCTCTTTCAGCTGAGCATAATTGTCTTTCTTTTCGTCGTCACTACACTTGTTACAGTTCTTGCCGGTCTCTATCCCGGATTCGTACTGGCCAATTTTCGACCCGCACTTGTATTAAAGGGTCAAACCGCAAATACCGAGAGACCCGGCCGAGGACGATTGAGGGAAATACTGACTATCTTCCAATTTGTGGTCGCCCAAGTATTTTTGATCATTGTCATCATTGTCGGGAAGCAAGTACATTATGAGCTGAATGCCGATGTTGGTGCGCGCAAGGACGGCATTGTGTATTTTAATGTCCCTTTCATTTCCTTTGATGATAAACGGCAAGCGGTTTTGATCGATGAATTGAGAAAAATTCCGCAGATCCAAAATCTCACTTCATATGGAAGCGCGGAGCCATACGCCGAGGGTAACTCACGCGCTACGTTTGAATTTCATGGAAAAAAGAAGACTTTTACCAACCTCATTGCGATTAAAGACGGAGATTCAAACTACATTAAAGTGTTTAATATCTCACTGCTTGCCGGGCGTACCGCACATGTCGATACCACCGGCAACCTTCGCGAAGTTTTGGCAAATGCCAGCTTGACCAAAGAAATGGGATTTGAGCACCCGAGCGATGCCTTAGGTTCAGTGGTGAACCTCTACGGTTTACCGAAAGGTTACGCCGTGGTTGGGATAATGAAAGACTTTAATATGCAAAGCCTGCATCTACCCGTGGAACCCCTTGTATATATGGCGAGTAACTCAATCGGCGGAAGAATTGCGCTTTTGCTGGATTCAAACAATATCTCTTCCTGGCAGGTTGCACTAAATAGAACTAGAAAAATATTCAAGCAGAAATACCCCGAAAGAGATTTTGAATACACCTTTTTCGACAAGGCGACAGAAGATATTTACAGAAGCGATATCCGCTTATCGACTCTCCTAAAGTGGGCTACTGGTCTTGCCATATTTATCAGCTGCCTCGGGCTTCTTGGACTGGCAACTTTTATGGCAGCCAGTCGGGTAAAAGAAATAGGTATTCGCAAAGTGCTGGGAGCGACTGTTTCGCAAATCTTGGTATTGCTTTCAAAAAATCTGTTGAAATTGATGCTACTGGCATATGTTATCGGCTTTTCCGTCGCCTGGTATTTCGCTCATAAATGGCTGGATGATTTTGCATTTAAGACGACACTGAGTTGGTGGATATTCGCTCTTAGCGGCGTGTCCATGATGATCGTTGGAATGCTTGTGCTTGTTTTGAGGACATTTCGTGCTGCAACTGCGAATCCTGTGGATAGTCTCCGAGCGGAATAGAGTCGCGTTCAGTGAAAACGCCTACGACTCGGTTTTGTATGCTGAGTAAAAAACCGTTATTTAGCACTTACAAGTACATGAACAGATTTTTGGCCAGACTGTTATTATTTTTCTTCGTAGTTAGCACAATCAACGTCCATTCCCAAACTAATTCGCGACCGGACTCAATCGGGTCGAAGTTTCCAGGGGGAGATGATGGCTGGCAAAAATTTCTTTCCAAGAATTTCAAATATCCGGACGAAGCCATAAGCAACGAAGTGCAGGGAGACGTAATCGTAGAATTTACTGTTGATACATCAGGAACTCCGACAAATGTTAAGGTAATAAGTGGTCCGGCCGTGCTAAGGAAAGAATGTATCAACATGATTAGCGTAAGTAAGTGGATCCCTGCGGAAGTTGGTGGTAAAAAGGTAGAATCCACGAGAAGGCAACCCTTCCACTTTAGACTTCAAAAACCATAGGGACTGTGAAAAGCGCATTTTTTGGGAGATCAAAACTTGGTTTTTCCCAAACCTGTTGTTGCCTGATCCACAACTTATCTAACATTTGTACGGCGTAAAAATGGATTCGTCTAATGTCTCAGAATTTTCTGTTTTCTCCGTTATTTTCGCTCCTGATTTCTAAATGCCCTGGCCGTTACGGAGCCTGTTAGTCAAATGCTTTGTGGAAATTGTAAAGTAAATTTGGCAAATCTCCAATGTCGTGGCAAATCAGACTTTTCAGTTCAAGATCGAGATTGATGGCATTATTTCTCCAGCTGTATGGAGAAGATTAACAGTCCCGGGAAATTTCAGTTTTCACAAATTTCACCAGGTGATCCAGGCAGCATTTGGCTGGACTGATTCTCACATCCACGAGTTTTTTGTCCAAGGCAGGCAAAATCAGTGGGTGATCGCTGATCCTGCTTCGATGCCGGAAACAGAATTTAAGAATAGCAGAACATACCGCCTGAGGGATTATTTTGGAAATGTGGGTGATGAGTTGATCTACTTGTACGATTTTGGCGATCACTGGGACCATGTCATCAAAGTCGAAAATATTTTCACCGCTCTGCAAAAAAAGGCCGCTTGTTTGGACGGAGGCGGAAAATGTCCGCCAGAAGATGTGGGATCGATTCCGGGATTTGAGGAATTCAAAAAAGCGGTCAATGAACCGTCGCACCCTGAATACAAATCGATGCGTAAATGGGCGGGTGTCTCAAAGGGAAAGATTTGGGATCCCGAAGAATTTGATTTGGTTGTAACCGATCAAAAGGTGAAAGGCATCTGACATTGACACATCCATTGGGTGGTTCGATAAGAAATCTCTTTTGAAGCCGAATAGAATTGTCGCTGTTCAAGCGAGCATGGCAACGATGGTCTATAGTTGTTCTGCGCTGAGTCAATAATTATTGATCATCTCAAAATTTTCGGTGTTCTGTAACTGGACAGGAGAGTGTCCCAAAACCGCACAGTTTCTTTTCTCATGTTTTGTAAAAGATTGATTTCAAACCTGCTTACTACCCGGCATCATCCTTGTTTTAATTGAACCGTTCTGGCGATATAACGGGTGCCTCAACGATCTTGATTGCTTTGACCGTAGTCACCTTACAGGCAATCAGCGGCCATTGCAAATCCTGTTAGTGCGCTGAGGATGGAGGGCTGAGTAAATTTTCATACCATATTCATTAGAACCGATATAATAAGTAGTCATGAAAAGAGTGGTTTTTTTACTACTGGCGGGAGTTAGTGGCACCGCTTCAGTTTTCGGGCAGCTTTCCAAGAAGGAAAAAATCGATTCCCTGATGAACGCGATGTATCGACGCGGCGAATTCACCGGGGCAATTTTGGTGGCTGACCATGGTCAAGTGATTTACGAAAATGCGTTCGGGTTGTCGGACCGTAAAAAACAAATTCCGTTTCAGACAAGTACACAAGAGTATATTGGCTCGATCTCCAAGCAGTTTACCGCGATGGGGATCATGATCCTGAAAGACCGGGGGAAACTGAGATACGACCAGTCTATAAGGGATTTTTTTCCCGAGCTGCCGGCATTTACCCAGGGTGTCACCATAAAAAACCTCCTCTATCATACATCCGGCCTTGACGTTTTTGATGATTTCCCAGATATGACGGAAAAGGACGTGCTGAATATTTTGGTGAAGCAGAATAAATTAAGGTTCACGCCGGGAGAGAAATTTGAATATTGCAATGCGGGATATTCACTGCTTGGACAGATCATCGAAAAGGTGTCGGGGGAAGGTCTCAATGCTTTTATGACGGAGAATATTTTTAGACCGCTGGGTATGAACCATACCGAAGTCAATGAGATCAGCCACAGGAATACGAGCCGCGCTGTCGGTTATGATATGTTTGGTAACGTAAGCGACTATGATAGTTTTATGGGCGGAAATGTTTCGGTGATTTCGACGGTAGGTGATATGTATCTGTGGGACGATGCGCTATATCATTTTAAGCTGGTGAGTGCCGAGACGCTTTCTGAAGCTTTTGCGATGTCTAATGAGGAGATGAAAAATCGGGCGCTTTTACTTCAGGATAATATGTTTGGGGACAAAAGCTATGGCTTTGGAATCTGGATTGCGATGCATAAGGGCAAAAAGGACTTCTTCCACGATGGAGCTTTTGCGGGATTCCAGAGTTATAATGAGCGGATCACGAGTGATCACATCTCGATTATTGAATTGAGCAATATGCGGCGCTGCGACGTATATGGTGTACGCGAAGCGATCGTCAATATTCTTGAAAACAAAGTCTATCGCCTGCCGAAAATATCCGGGGCTGTTTGGTTGAATAAGAAGATCGCAGTTGATGGAATTGAAGCTGCCGTTTCGGCCTATCGGGAATTCCGGGGTACCGACACGGCCAATTACGATTATTCAGAAGGGCAGCTGAACAGTTATGCCTATATTTTATTAAGAGGCGGCCGGGTGGATGAATCGATCAAGGTTTTTAAGCTGAACACCGAATTATTTCCGAATTCATTCAATGTTTTTGACAGCATCGCAGACGCTTATGAAAAGGCCGGGAATAAAGACATGGCGTTGAAAAGCCGGATGAAAGCGCTGGAATTGGACCCCACGAATGAATATGAAAAAGAACAAGTGAAGGCGCTGCAGGCGAAGTAGGGTGCATACACGCTCGAAGGAATGCTCAATTGAAGGAAAAGATCCGTTAGTGAGCGGGTAATCAACCGACTTTTTTTTTCAAGATATCGAGTAAGGTCTTTTCGAATTTCTCTGGTTCCTCGAGGTTAATCATGTGAGCTGAATGGTGAAATAGCGCGAAGGTTGAACCTCGGATCCGGCTTTTCAGGTAATGAGCGACCGACAAAATAAAAGGCAGATCCTTTTCGCCTGCCATGATGAGTGTCGGCTGTACAATTTGATGAGCCCGGATGGCTGCTTTTACAAAGTCAAAAAAGGGCAGCCACAATTAGCTGCCCAAAAACGAATTCATCAATTTAAGATGGTTGTTAGCCTCTTCTTTCACGCTGTCTTTCGCCGCCGCCCTGATTGGGACGCCCACCCCTCGGTGCGGCTGCAGCAGGGCGAGTGTTATACGAAGGCTCGCGATATTGTTGATGCATTTGAGACTGATTATTCGGACGAGCCTGAACAAGACGGCCGCTACCATTAAACCTGTTGCCACCAACACTGTTCATCGCTGTCGTATGTGGAACGCCGCGATTCATTGAAGCGAACTGACTCCGGTCTCTGCTTGCTGTATTTTGGCGCGCCATTTGCCCACTGGTTGCCTGTATGTGCTGTTCGCGCATAGCAACCTGCTCTTGTGCGGTAGGACGTGCTGTCATTCCACCAGGACCGTTAAAACTCGCGCGGTTAACTACTGTGGTATTATTGATCACCGTACGATTGATATAGGTATTGTGAACTACGGTTGTATTGACGTTGACGACAGCAGTGTTGTAGTGAAAGTAACCGCCTCGCCACTCGCCGCCTACAAACCCGGCTCCGCCATAGCCAAAGCCGTAATTAATGCCGCCATAATAACCAACATGAAGGCCCCAATAACCGGCATGCCATCCGTAATAGCCCCCGACAAACCCCCAGTAGCCAGGCGTCCAAAGATAACCGGGAGTAGGAGGCGCCATCCAAACGCCAGGCACCCAATAATAACCATCAGGCCCGTAAGACCAATAGCCGGGTGTCCACAAATAACCATCGACGGGGCATGGAGGCTGCGCGTAAACCGGTATTGCCGGAGGCGCAATCGTTATGGATACACCTGCGCTGATTACCTGCGCATCGGCACTTTTTAATAGGCACAAAAAAAGAATGAATGGAATGGAATGCTTAAGGATTATTTTCATAATGAGGATTTTAGATATTAGACTTTACCGGTTACCAGCAGTTTAAGCGAATAGGGTTAATCACATGTCAAGACTCTGGCGTCACTTTAACGGCAAAGAGATGTCTGACAGTATGTTGAAGAGCCTATTTAACAATAGGGAAACTGCCCTGTACGCATGCGGACAGAGCTCGTATCAGCAACGCACATAAGTTAATGATGCTGAGATATAACCGGTTAATTTCCACGATGGAATAATCTGGCATTTTCTATGAGGGAATGCGATAAATTGGCGAATCATGACAAAGAATTTCCTGAGGATTGCCTGGCGCAACCTGTGGCGTCACACGGGGTATTCGCTGCTGAATATTGGCGGCTTGGTCATTGGCAATTGTTGCTGCTGCTGATTTTTTCCTATGTTGCTTATGAACGGAGTTATAAGTCCTTCAACAAACCGGCCGACCGCATCTACCGCCTGCAAGACGAAGAGTATCAAAAGGGGCAGATGGTCGTACCCTGCGCGACGGCGATGCCAGGGGTAGCACTTGCAGTATGACCGGTAAGCAAAATTTTCCAACCATTAAGACATGAGAAGGCAAGTCACCGGTATGGCAATCACTAAGGCTGCCTGAACTGGCGCAGTTCGAAAATCTTAAAATCTTTTATGCCGGCAAATTATTCCGTTCGTAAACTATTTACGGGTTTGGCAAGCGCTGCTTTGGCAGACTGAAAACTGATGGTCGCAAGAGCAACAAGTATAACCAACAAGCCCGCAAGAGCGAACATCCACCACGAAATCGAAATCTTGTAGCTGTAATCCAGTAGCCAATTGTTCATAGCAATCCAGGCTATTGGCGAAGCAATGATGAGCGCTACCACCACATACAACAAGAAATCTTTTGCCAGCAGGTTGAAGAGGATGGCGGAACTTGCGCCGAGTACTTTACGAATCCCGAATTCTTTTGTCCGTTGTTCTGCCGTAAACATGACGAGACCCAGCAGACCCAGGCAGGAAATAAAGATCGCCAGGAACGCAAAATAGCTGGCAAGTTTGCTGACCACCTGCTCACCCTGGTACAATTTCGCGTATTCCTCGTCGGAGAATTTATAGGTAAAAGGAAATTTCGGGTTAAGCTCCTTGCAGAGTTTTTCCAGGCTAGCCAGTGCTTGCTTGGTCTGGCCCGGTTGGGTTCTGACCAAGGCTTGGCCCCATGGCAGGTTTTCACCGAGCCGAAGGACCAATGGCTGAATAGTCTCATGCATTGAATTAAAATGAAAATCCCTGAGCACGCCGATGATGGTCCCTTTTTTCTTCCAAAAAGTGAGCGGCATTCCGACCGGATTTTTGTACCCGATGATTTTTAAAGCGGATTCGTTGATCAGGTAGCCGGCTGAATCGGTTGCAAAATCACGGGAATAATCCCTGCCTGCAGCAAGCTTTAAACGCATCGTCTTGGTAAAATCATAGCCGACTGCTGATTGGGTGAATTGAATATCGGAGGTGGGATCCTTTCCTACCCACTGCACGCCGCCAGTTCCATTATCAATTTGTGTGGGATTGTCAATCATCCGACTCACAGCCTGAATACCCGGCATATTCAGCGCTTCGTCATGGAACAGTTCATATTTGCCGACAAGATCGCCTTCTAGGGTAACATAAATAAGGTTTTCCCGGTCATATCCCAGGTTTACGGTTTGAATGAAGTTCACTTGCTTGGATACGACGATAGTGCCAATGATCAGAATGATCGAGAGCACGAATTGGAAAACGACCAGGCCCTTGCGGAACCAAAGCGCGCTGTTGGAGAATTTGGGAAGGCCCTTCAGCACTTTTGCCGGCATGAAAGACGAAAGGTAAAGTGCGGGGTAGCTGCCAGAGATGATACCCGTGACAAAAATCAAACCGGCGATGGCGAGCCAGAAACCTTTGCTGAAGATCGGGAAATGTATTTGTTTATGGCTTAAGGCATTAAAAGGAGGCAACATGAGGGCAACCAGGAGAAGAGCAATGCAAGTTGCGATCGATACGATAAAAAGCGTTTCCCCGATGAATTGCCTGATAAGCGCCAAACGGGCGGCTCCCGCAACTTTTCGAACGCCGATTTCTTTAGCTCGTTTGGCGGAACGCGCCGTGGTGAGGTTCATGAAATTGATGCAGGCAATGATCAATATAAAGATCGCTACCATGCTGAAAAGTTCCGCATATTCAAACCTGCCTCCAGAAATATTTCCGGCCTTGTCAAAATTGGAGTGCATGTAAATATTGCCATAAAGGGCCATCCCAAGGCGGATATAGGAGTGCGGTGTCTGCTCCTTGTTGTAACCGTCAAGGAAGTGTGAAATTTTTTGTTCGAAGACCTTGGGGTCCGTCCCGGGTCGCAACATAAAAAAGCAGCCAGGTCCGTTGTTCCCCCATTCCCTTGCCCAATCATTGCCTTTGAGAAATTGCTGCCAGGTTAGCAGGTAGTCCACCTGAATAGTACTGTGCTGCGGCATATCATCGAATACTGCCGAAACCTTGAACTCCTCGGCGTTCTGATACCTTATCGTTTTGCCGATCGCGTCATGAGGCGATCCGAAAAATTCAATGGCCATTTTTTTTGAGATGGCGATATCGGAAGGCGAAGCCAGCGCAGTGTTTGGACTTCCCTCGAGCAATGCATAAGAAAAGACATTAAAAAAATCGATGCCGCCATGGTTACCCGTTTCCTTGATGATTTTGTCATTGGCCTCAAAAGTGGATAATTCATTCCATGCATAATTGGTCGCGTACTGCACCTGGGGCAGTACCCTCTTCATTTCGTCGGCCAAAACGCCGGGACCACCATAAAAAGCAAATACGGCCCCGTCGCGGTATTGTTTTTCAAAGATGCTGTAGATCCGATCGCCATTCTTGAAAAAAGTGTCGAATTTGTACTCGTCCTGGATCGACAGCATGATCAGCAGGCTGCAGGCCAGCCCCAGGGCGAGCCCCATGATATTGATCAGCGAGAAAACTTTGTTTCTGCGCATATTTCGCCACGCAATGGTGAAATAGTTCTTAAACATGTCGATGAGATTTTGTTTCCGAGCCGGACAACCTCTAAAATAGGAAAAAACATGCCATCTTGATTTCCAACTGAGAATCAATTCAATTTGGAAAGCCATTCAATCAAGTTGTCCGTTTCTGATACATAAGACGTATCATTTTGAGGCAGTGTGGCTCGTCGGAACATTTGCGGAGCCGCTTTTTCGAACATCGAGTTAAAATTGAAATTCATAGCATTTAATGGTCATTTGCGTAGTAGCAAGCTAATCATGGGCCGGGCAACTCATGACCAAAATCCGGGAATAATGTTTGTTGTTTGCAAATTAAAAATCACCTAAATTCATTTTATGCAAAAGATCAGTCCGTTCGTCTGGTTCGACAATAATGCTGAGGAAGCGATGAACTTCTACCTTTCTATTTTCAAAGATTCAAAAATCATCAGGTCCGCTCGGAACCCGCCCGGAGCACCGGGACCTGAGGGGTTGCTTCTGGTAGCATCTATCCAACTCGATGGTCAGGAGCTGATGCTGATGAATGGCGGTCCCGGTCATCCACTGACCGATGCCATCTCCTTTCTCATTAACTGCTCTACACAAGATGAGGTCGACCATTATTGGAGCAGGCTCCTGGAGGGTGGGGGCAAGGAGATTGCCTGTGGCTGGCTTAAAGATAGGTTTGGCCTTCACTGGCAAGTAACGCCTAGCATATTGCCACAGCTCCTGGGCGACCCGGATAGGGCGAAGGCTGGTCGCGTCATGCAGGCGATGATGAAAATGATCAAGCTGGATATTGCCGCGATCAAAGCTGCAGCGGAATCAAAATGATCGGTTCTCATTGCATTGAAAATAAGATGACATGGCTAAACAAACTGTATTCCGTCGTAACCTGGTCTGCGCTTTAGCGCCGTTTTTAGCCCTTTTGTCTTTTGGTGCGAGCGGCCAGTCAAATGCATCTTCGGCGCATAGAACGACTTATATTCTACCGGACGGCAGAATTCTGCCGGAGCAAAAGATGGACAGTCTCAGCAATGCCTGGGGGAAAGGTCGTATAGCCATGGTCCATTCCACACAGGACGACGAAAAAGGGATCGTACACCTGGTGAGGGTAACGGATAAAATGGCCAAAAAGAGGGAGGAAGAAAGCGCGAAAACCGAAAAGGCGTTGAAGGAAATGATCGGAAAACATGCGCCCGATTTTACACTGAAAGATCTGAACGGCAAGAAGTGGAGGCTAAGTTCCCTCAGAGGGAAAGTTGTGGTGCTCAATTTCTGGTTCACGTCGTGTGCACCATGTATACAGGAAATGCCCACGCTAAATGACCTAGTGGAAAAATATGAACCCGAAGGAGTGGTTTTCCTTGCGCTCACTTTCAATGACGTGAAAGATGTAAAAGACTTTTTGAAGGAGCACAAGTTCGAATATACGCTGTTGCCGGAATCAATGGAGGTCAACGAAAAATACAAAGTATCAGAATTTCCGGTCAGCTTCGTCATTGACCGAAATGGAGTCTTTGCGGCATCCGTGGCTCCAGACCCTGACATCAAATCAACGCTCACCAAGAGTATAGAATCTTTACTTTGACATTATGGTTTATTTGGTAGATGGTTCATTATTGGGAAGGCAGAGAATTCCACCCAAAAACAATGTGTCTCGGATTCAAACACCTGCTGTATCAGAAACGATCAGGTCGCTATCCCTGTTGCCAAATCAAATCCCGTGAAATCCAATTGACTAATGAACTGGCATTGACTTTGCCAGAGAGCCGCAGTCCAACTACCATTCAAATGTTCCGAAGTTATTTCATCGTTGCCCTGCGCAGTTTCCTGCGTAATAAACTCACTTCCTTCATCAATATTTTCGGGCTGACGCTTGGCCTGACTACAGGCATCATCATTTGTTTGGTCCTGGTCTATGCTTTCGGGTTTGACAGGTTCCATGCGCACTATAAGGACATTCATCTGGTCGAAATGAACCAGTTTCTGGCTGGCAATATATCCACCGGAAATGCGACTTCAACCTTACTTGGGCCCGCGATACAGAGCGGTATTCCCGGAATGAAGTATGTCGTGCGGACCAGAAATGCAGGCGAAAATCTGACGCGCTATGGCGATAAGCTCATTTACCAGCGATGTGTCTATGTCGAGCCGGACTTCTTTCGCATGATGACGTTTCCGGCTATCGAAGGAAACCCAGTGAGCACCCTTCAAGAAGGAAGCGGGGTCGTGATAACCGAAATCGCCGCCCGGAGACTCTTCGGTGCCGGATCGGCCATGGGCAAAACGATCCTCCTGAATAACACTTTTCCACTCAAGGTAGGGGCCGTCATCCAGGACATCCCGCAAAACAGCACGATCCGATTTGATTTGGCGTTGCCATTCTCGTTGTTCGCAAAGGACCACCAGCTGGAGGACAGCTGGAACTGCTGCATGGTTCAAACATGGCTGCAGCTACAACCCGGCGCGAGCGTGGGATCAATCAACCGCCAGATGACGCATCTGCTCCTAAAAAAAAGCCATTTCACGGAGGTCTCGCTTTTCGCCTATCCGATCACCAGACTGGAATTGTATGACAATTTTCGGGATGGGAAACCTTATTGGGGGAAGGCGTACCTTTTTGTCCTCATTGGATTTATCGCGTTTCTGACACTCCTGATAGCTTGTATCAATTTCATGAATCTTTCCACCGCCATGGCGGAGCGTCGCGCACGCGAAGTCGGGGTCCGGAAGGTGCTTGGCGCATCCAGAAGGATTATCATCGGGCAGTTTCTTGGAGAGGCTGTGCTTCTCGCCATGGCAGCCCTTCTCCTGAGCGTCGGGCTGGCCTTTATCGCACTGCCGTGGTTTGCGTCTTTTGCCCATTTGCCACTGGCGAATCAATTGGGTCATCCTTGGGTATGGGTTCTTATTGCAGGGATTGGCATTTTTACCGGGTTAGTGGCCGGCAGTTATCCCGCAATCTACCTGAGCCGCTTCCAACCGGCAAAAGTCCTGAAGCGTCTGATGTCGACAGGCCGGAAGGGAGCCTTCCTTCGCAAGGCGCTCGTAACCGTTCAATTTGTCATCTCGGTGTTCCTGGTGGTTACGACCATCGTTGGGGTAAAACAACTTCGCCACGTTGCCGACAGGCCACTTGGTTTTGAAACATCTAACCTGATTGATATCGCTGCAGATGGCAAACTTCCGCAACGGTTCGATCTCTTCAAAGCCCAGGTTCAGCATATTCCTGGAGTGATTAACCTCACCGCAAGCAGTTCAAATCTGCTCGGCGTTTCGCTTTCCCAGGCGGGGCTTGAGTGGCCAGGCAAGCAACCTGACCAGGACTTTATTATTGCGGCGATGTGGGTTCAATATGACTGGACAAAAACGACGGGGCTGAAATTGGCGGAGGGAAGGGATTTCAGCCCAGATTATGGCGCGGACAGTTCGGCTTGTCTCATCAATCAGAGCGCGGCACGCAAAATGGCCTTGAGGGAGCCTGTAATCGGTACCACAATCGCCGGCAGACGAGTCATTGGCGTACTGCAGGATTTTCCAATTGGACCTTTTGGAAAATCAAACCAACCACTAATCGTCTATTTCGGGTCGCAAAACCTTGATCATTTCCTCATCCGGCTCGCCAACGACGTTCAGTGGAAGAAGCATTTGTCGCAGATTAAAAACGCGGCGACCACTTTAAACCCAGGCTACCCATTCACCTGGCAGTTTACCGATGAAGAACTAAAGAATTTATTTAAGAAGGACTATGACGTCGAGCAACTTGCCAATATTTTTTCTGTGCTAGCCGTTCTTATTTCCTGTATGGGACTTTTCGGACTCGCCAGCTTCGCGGTCGAACGCAGGACCAAAGAGATCAGCATTCGCAAGGTACTAGGCGCCAGCGCAGGCGGCCTTTGGCTGTCACTTGCCCTGGACATGTTAAAGCCCGTGTTCTTCGGTTTTATCGTTGCGACGCCGCTTGCGGCGATGACTTCTTCAGCGTTGCTCAAAGTCAATGACTATCACATCTCCCTCTCGTGGTGGATTTTTGCGGTCGCGGGGGCGGGAGCCATTCTCGTCACACTGGCAACAGTCAGCTACCATGCCTTTCGCGCTGCGCAGATTAACCCCGCAGCTGTATTGTCGACGGAGTGAATAATAGCCACGACGGACCTGTGATGGCATTTTCAATTACGCAGATGAAAATTTCCGCGATGGCGGACGCAGTGCCCAGGAAGCCATTGCTATGCATAAGAAAACCAGCGGTCCAACCAGTGAGCCCATGCCATCATGGACGAATAAATGGCAGGCAATGGCGCCCGCATACATGAGGAATGTACCAAAATATGCCCACTCCTTCAATAAACGTAAACCCGGCCACAGGAAAATCACTGCTGACAGCGAAGTTGCTATCCCTTTCATGACGAGAAAATATGGCGGAAACCCAATATGGTTCATGATGCCAATAGCGTAATCCTTATTGAGCCAGTTGAAATCCCAAGTCGCACTGAGCATTGATTCAAATGCCAGGTAGCCTGTCAGTATCCAATAAGCGAAATTTTTAACTCGTGGACCCAGGTGCATACCGGAGTGAGATTTAATATTTGTTTCGAACGCCAAGGTAGGAATTTCATTCATTTAGTTCCGTGAATCGTGCTGAATAGACTTGTTGCCGTACAGGTGAGGGGTCGGTGATTTGGATCGATTGACGGGGGCGATAAATTGAATTGTGCCCGGCCGATTTACCACGCCGAGGTCATAGCCAGGAACAAAGAGAATAGGAATCCGGCAACTGTAGGAAGGACGACAATCGAACCTCCTTCATGTATGGCTTCAGGGATCATGGCATGCGTCACCAGCGCGAGGACGGCCCCTCCTGACACGGCTTCGCAGAAAACGGCGGTCATGGATTCCGAAGTCCCAATCAATTCCTTTCCCATGACGGCAGCTGCCATGCCGGCAATGAGAACGGCAGACCACAGCAGAAATATTTTTTTTGCTTTATAACCTGCCCTTGACAGCATGGCCGCACTGACGGCTGATTCGGGAATGCCTCCCAGGAACATTCCCAGCATCAAGGTAAAAGACAAATCGCCAAAGCTTTTAAAACTGGCGCCAATGACCAGGCAGCCGGGAATCGTATCCAGGATATTCCCGAGCACAATGGCCATACCCGCTCCTTTCCCCGCGTCCTGCAACAATTTATTTTGTTCACCCCGGCTGATATGCCGGATATTATCCATGGCTACTTTGGCCCAGGTTGATGGATTGCTTCCCGATGCAGTCAGGTTTTTTATGGCGCGCTCGTGGCTTAAGTGAGAAACAGCGCGCGACAATACGGGATCTGATTCCATCAGCTCATTAAAGTCCTTCGCTTCGAGTTCCAAGACTTCCGCGCCTTCGGAGCTAAGGATGGTCGCGGTGCGCGGACTTCCGCTAATGAGTCCCATTTCTCCAAAAGCGTTTCCCGGTCCGAGTTTTGCAATTAGTTTTCCCGTCTCTTCCTCTTTTCCTGGCGCGCGCTGGTCATCAAAGACTTCAACATATCCTTTGGATACGATAAAGAAGGAGTCGGACGGGTCGCCCGCGTGAAATACAACTTCCCCGGGTCTTATTTGCCTTTGCCGGACATTGTGTAAAATATTCTCGATTGATTCGGCCTCGAGGTTTCTTAGGAGCTCGCATTGCGACAGTAACCCCACGAGAGCCTTCGATTCTTCCTGTTTTTTGTTGAGTGCATATTCTCGGAACCGCATCGGGCGCTTAATCGCGGCACCCTTTTTTTCAAGGTACATGGAGGTGACAAAATAAATGATGGCGCCAATAGCAAATCCGCCGGCGATAAATTCCCAGGCAGAACCCGCATTGAGTTTTTTTTGGTGGAGTTCCATTGCTCCTTTATAGGCGAGATCGATCGCTAATGCGCTGATCAATGAACCGGCTGCAAAGGCAAGGACGCAGGAAAGAATCCGTTTTGACAGCGAAGCATAAAGGCCGATGGCCGCGCCGAATATCGATGACGAAGTAGTGATCAGGCCGACAAGAACTACCGCCATTATTTCAGCCAACTTACTCATGTGAACGTAGAAAGGTTAAAACTTATCATTATGTAATTTTCCAAACTGGTTGGAAATACGCTGCTGTTCCCGAACACCACATGGTCGTACTGATGCAGTTCTTATGGTATCCAAGATAGGAAAGTTCAGACAGTCTTCCCGAACTTTCAACTATTTTGTATGGGTTCTTCAAACTGGTGACCTACTGTGATCAGTCTAAGTATTACTCCATAAGGGACTGGATGAATATTTTTTACGTTTGCGCGTAAATGCGATCGGCAGACCGGTGGACCAAAAAGTCCTGCCGTTTTGAAAAACAGCATCATTACGACAAACGGTTTTCCTCTGCATAAGCCAACGATATGCGCTTGGTCAATCTTACTTCGGACGTGGTCTAAGGGATTGCCCAAACGAAGGACCCGGCATAACCGCGAGTCCAAATAGAAGGTAAGGCAACGCCCTGTTTCTTTGCGTGTGTTGAAAATTAGGAAGGTCTGCTATTGCTGCTCCTATCATAGCCAAGAGAATTTCGAGTATAATTTTTCTATTGATCTTCAAAGGTCCCTTATCCATAACTGCGGGGATAGGTATTAACGAAATTTCATTTGAACATACCATTAATTTTTGAATACGGCACGATATCCGCTGCAAAATTAAATGTCCCGGTAACCTTTATTTTCTCCGCCGCCTCCAGAAATGCTCCGTAGGCAACACGGGCAAGCGTTGAGCCAACGGATACTCTTCTCACACCTAAATCTTCCAATTCTCTCAGCGAAAAGAAAGCACTGTTAAGCCCCATGACAACATTCAACGGCTTCGGAGCGACCGCTTTCACTGCTGTTAAAATCTCTTCCTTTGTCTTTAACCCAGGCGCATACAAAACGTCTGCCCCTGCTTCAGCATAGGACTCCAGTCGGTGGATTGTATCTTCTAAGTCCGGGCGTCCATGAAGCAGATTCTCAGCTCTTGCAGTCAGCGTGAAATGAAATGGAAGACTTCGCGCGGCTTCTACAGCAGCCTTTACCCTTGCTAATGAGAGTTCAATTGGCAATATGGGATTAGAAGGGTCGCCCGTGGTGTCTTCAATCGATCCGCCGCATAAGCCTGTCTGCGCAGCCATCAAAATTGTTTCGGCACAAGTCGAAGGATCTTGTCCGTAACCGTTTTCCAGGTCCGCGGAAACCGGCAGACTGGTGGCCTTGACAATCATCTCTGCATTCTTTAAGGTTTCCTCGCGAGAGACCGAACGGGTTCCGTCAGATTTCGCGAGAGAAAAAGCAAGGCCTGCACTGGTGGTGGCAAGAGCCTCGAAGCCAAGGCTGGTGAGGATTTTGGCTGAGCCCGCATCCCAGGGATTAGGAATTACGAATATGCGCGGCTGTTCGTGAAGTTTCCTGAACAAGTCGCCCTTTTCTGATTGATCCATCATATCAAATATCCAGAGTTTTGATTAGCGAGTGTTTTTTTTCTGAATTTCGAGATTGCCTGATTTCATGATAACAATCGTTTTCCTTGTAACATGTCTTATCGTTTTAACATTGTCCATATCAAACCCATCTCTAAAGTTGCCATCTTTTTTTAAATATTTTGGATTGGCCTCCTTAGTATCAGTAGTTATCGAAATTCTTCTACGAATTGTGTTATGAGTATACGATGTCCATGAATATGACGGGTAAGAAAGGTCCGCATCGCATTCTTCCTGAATTTCCAGAGAGGCATAATCCTTTTTATTTTTTTGTGTTGCAACATAAGCGCTAACACAAGTTCCGGTGGAGACTGTGAACAGCGAATATGACGTTGAATCGGTAAGGGGTTTGAAAAAAATTACCTTGTTTACTTTAATTTCGAATTGCGAGGTATCATGTTTTTCGTAAAGTTGCTTAACCCATGCCGGAATAGAATCGTTACGAAGGCAAGATGATGTTCGCAAGAAATCAGACTGCCCTTTTTCTGTCAAGTTTTGCAAAATAAATAGTGAAGCTATAAAATGGCTAATGATTAGAGAGTTGATGTCAGTTACTTGCTGCATTCGCTAAATTATGATTTTGGCTGGTTAGCGCGATTAAGATACGAGTTCCTTGTGAAAGCTTCCCCCAGTCAAGGCATTTGCAAATTTGGGACTTTCACAATCAGAGGGACGGAAATACTATTTTTGATCCGGGTTTTGCAGCGTATCTGGCCGTGCACTGGATATTTAAGAAGACCTATGATGGTCAGCTCGATTTATTTGAGCAACAGAAAACATGAAATACAAGAAATCGTTCACACTTACTTTTACTTTGTTTGTCGTCCCAGCCCTTGTCTTTTCTCAAGGCATGTCGTTTGATACATCAAATGTATCAACAGTTAATATGCTGGGTAACGGATATATTTATCCGAAAGAATTGGAAGGAGAGGAAGATCCGATCCAAACGAATGGCTTGACATTGTGGAAAGATCCAATAAGTTATGCACGAATATATTTCTACACGCAAAAAACTGGCGAACTATTCGTAAGCGTTAAAGTGAGATCCCTGTTCAACAAAAGCAGAATCAAATTATCGATTGATAATTCAATGGGAGGTTACGAAAAAGAAGTGAAGCGGACGGATAGTTCTGTGATACTCCAGGTGGGAAAATTTAAAATAGATACTTCCTGCTATCACTACATCGAAATCAAAGGATTGACAAAAAATGGCAAATATTTTCCCGATATTCAGGCCATTGTCCTTTCAGGAGAGGCCGCGAAAGGTCTAAAATTCAATAACAAGGAGTATAGAGGTGCTGCGTCGACCCATTTGCACTACCCTTTACCTGGAGAAGATACCGCTTCAGGCGTTGCATGGTTTTACTCAGAAGTGAACGTTCCCGTTGGTGTGAACTCGATAAATGCTTATTATGAAACTAATGGCTTTTCGGACGGATATTCGGGTATCCAGATTAATTCGGATACCGAGAGGAGATTCATTTTTTCCGTTTGGAGCAATTACCGCACGGATAATCCCAAGGAAATTCCTGAGGAATATGCCGTGAAGCTGGTTAAGAGAGGCAGGGGTGTTTTTGCGGATCAGTTTGGAAACGAGGGCTCGGGTGGTCATAGCCATTTGGTTTTTCCCTGGAGGAATGGCACGACCTATAAAATTTTGGTGGGCGCAAAGCCTTCCGGTGACCATACGATATTTACAGCATTCTTTTTTGCACCGGAAATTGGGTCCTGGCAATTGATCTCTCAATGGGATAAGGCCATGACACATGGGAAGCTGCTCACGAGGCTTTATGCTTTTGTTGAGAATTTTGGCCCCAACGGCAATGATTATTTTAAAGCTTATTACGGAAACCAATGGGTATGCAACACCGCAGGTGACTGGATCGAATTAAAAAAAGCCGGATTTACTACCACAGCAAGTCCTACCAGGCATCCCCGGTATGACTACGGTGCCGGAATCGAAAACAACTGGTTTTTTATGTACAGCGGAGGGTTTAAAGAATTGAACAACGTCGGCCCTGGGCAAAGCTTAATCCGCAATCCAAGTGGCCAGGAACCGCATATTGATTTCTCGGCATTGCCAGATAAGTGATTTTGAAGCTTTATCATGCAGAGAGATCATTTGGTTGGCCTTAATTAGTCCTCAAAACATCCTCGATCATATGCAGCTCGCTGGCGGTAAATGGAGCCGCATGTAAACATTTGAGTGAATCGGTGAGCTGTCCGGGCTTGCTGACGCCTAAGAGTACAGAGGTCACTCGTTCGTCTCGCAACACCCATGACAGGGCCATTTGGGCCAGATTTTGACCACGGTTCAACGCAATTTCGTTAAGCCGGCTTACTTTTTTGATTTTGTCTTCGGTGATTTCACCTTCTTCGATCGCTCCGTTACCGCGATGCAAAGCCGCACGGGAGTCTTCAGGTATACCTTTTAAATATTTATTGGTTAGCAGGCCCTGCGCCAGCGGTGAAAAAGCGATGCACCCGACGCCTTCATTGCCCAACACATCGAGCAATCCTCCCTCGATCCACCGCTCAAACATTGAATATTTGGGCTGGTGAATAAGACATGGCGTGCCTAACTCTCTTAATAAGGCAATTGCCTTTTCTGTCTGAGCTGCGCTGTAGCTGGAAACGCCGACATATAAGGCTTTGCCCTGTCGCACAATCAAATCAAGGGTGGCCATGGTCTCTTCCATGGGCGTGTAGGGATCGGGCCGGTGATGGTAATATATATCGACGTATTCCATGCCCATCCTTTTGAGACTTTGATCGAGGCTTGATACCAGGTATTTTTTGGAACCCCAGTCTCCGTAAGGGCCATCCCACATCTTCCACCCCGCTTTGGTTGAAATCACCATCTCGTCCCGGTAAGATTTAAAATCCTCCCTGAGAACTTTTCCAAAAGTTATTTCGGCGGACCCAGGCGGCGGCCCATAATTATTTGCGAGGTCAAAATGCGTTACCCCTTTGTCGAATGCCAGGTGTAAAATTTCCCTGATGTTTTCGAAATGATCCGATTCGGAAAAATTATGCCAGAGACCAAGCGACAGGGCGGGTAACATCAACCCGCTATTCCCACAGCGGTTGTAAATCATGTCACCATATCTTCCGGTGGATGCGATGTATGTCATTTGTGTTTTTTTAGATCAGATCAAGATTCTTCATTGCCTCCAGCACGATGTCTATATCGGTTTCGCCCCTGAAGCCACTAAAACCAACAGATAATTTCAGTCCATTCTTTAATTCGAGGGGTTGGCCGCCAACCCACCCGATGAGATCCGGGTTTTCGATCCCATTCGCGTTTTCAGGAATTTGATCGGTGAAGACGAGGCGCTCGTATTCCCCCGTTTTCACGCCGGTGAGCCAGACCTGGCTCGCTTTTGTCCAGGCAACCTTGAAGGACCGCCGCAGCCGCGGATGATTATCGCCAAACATTTTCCCGTAAACCACACCAATTTCATCGATGATACAAATGGCCACATTGCCGTTGGAGACGGCTTCGTCTTTGGGATTTGAAAGCACAGACGGTATAAGCGCTTCCAGCTCCAAAAAAATCTTAGTGGTTAATTCATATCTTTCTTTCTGATCCATGACGAGGGCTTTTAGCGATCAAAATTCAGGATTTCTATTCAAAAACAATGTCAAACTTCAATTGGCCACCTGACAATAAATTCGCTTCCTTCACCTTCCACGCTCTTTACTTTAATTTCTCCCCCGTGCGATTTCATGATATCGTAGGTGAGAGACAGACCTAAGCCCGTACCCTGGCCGGTCGGCTTAGTGGTAAAAAAGGGCTGAAAAATTTTGTCAATGATTTTTTGCGGAATGCCGATCCCGTTGTCGCGGACAGTTATGCTGATTCCGTCACGCCCTTTCGCTGTGCTTACGGCAATGAGGGGATCATACCCTTCTTTAAGATCTCTTTGTTTCTCCAGGACGGCGTAAAAAGCGTTATTGAAAAGGTTCAGCAATACCCTTCCCACATCCTGCCTGATGATATTGATTTCACCCATGCCCGGATCAAATGTTTTTTCCAATCTCGCATTGAACTCCCTATCTCTCGCGCGGAACCCATGAAAGGCTAGCTGAAGGTATTCGTCGACCAGAGCATTCATGTTGGTCGGCTCGCGCGTACCCTTGTTCGTCCTGGAATGTTCCAGCATCCCTTTGATTATCGCATCTGCCCGTTTTCCATGCAGATTCACTTTTTCCTCATTTGCGATCACGTCGTCCGCTATATTTCCTGCGTCGGTGTAATTGCCCGCGACCATTTCATGTTTCATTTCCTGCAGCAATTCCTTGTTGACTTCGGAAAAATTGTTCATGAAGTTGAGGGGGTTCTGTATCTCATGGGCTATGCCGGCGGTAAGTTCCCCCAATGAGGCCATCTTTTCCGACTGGATCAATTGTGCCTGCGTAGATTTCAAATCAGCCAGCGAACGGTTCAGAGCGGTCGTGCGCTCCGCAACTTTTCTTTCCAGCATTTTGTTTTCGCGCGTTAACACATTTGATCTTAGTGCGACAATCATCCAAACCAGAATGGCCAGCAGGATCAAGTAAGCGGCATAGGCCCACCAGGTGCGTTGCCAAGGCGGTAAGACCCTGAACGAATATGCCGTTTGGCTCCAGGCGGCTTCTGCGCTCAAAGCTTTTACCTGCAGTGTATAATCACCCTCTGGCAAATTGCCATAAATGGCTCTTGAAACGTTGGAAAGGGGACTCCAATCGTTGTCATAGCCATCGAGTTTATATTGGTATTTGACCTGGTTGGGCTTACCGGGATCAATGGCTACGTAATCAATGCTGATGCTATTATCATTGTAAGGAAGGACGAGGTTGAAAGGGACTGGGTAGTCCCTGCCGACGCTGTCAAGTTGAATGCCTCGGTGTGTTCTGCGAAGGCTGTCCAATGTATTGGGCGATAATATAGAGCCAAAGGACAGCACCATTTCCTCGACCTGGTTGAGGCTGTCTTCCAGCCTGTTTGCCCTGCTATGATTTGAAAGCAGGCTGTTCCAGCAAATGGTCCCGTTATTGATTTTCACGCCTTGGATTCGTAAAGAAAGTGGCTCCCGGTCCCTGTTCACCTTCGAATAGTCAAAGCGTATGACCCGGTCGTCTCCACTTCCCGCCCATAAAAGTCCCCGGTCATCCAGACACAAGGACCGGGTCAGATTGAAAATGGGATAACCCGTTTTGGTACCGAAATTTTCAAATCTTTCGGCGATGAAATTTCCTTGCTGGTCCAGATGATACTTTAGGCCCGAAATCCCGAGATTGTTGGTGAACCAGATCATTTGCCTCACGGTGTCATCGCGTAGGGCCCATACGTTGTTGTCAGCGAGACCTTCCGTCTTCGTATAATTGGTGAAATGGCGGCCGTCGAACCTGCTGGCGCCATTGTTGGTTGCAAACCAGACACCGCCTGCCTCGTCGGTTATTGCGCTATAGATCGTATTGCTCCCCAAACCGTCCAACGTCGAATAGTGGGCAAAGTGTTTGCCATCATAGCTGCATACACCGTCGTCGTGGGTGGCGAACCAAATGTTGCCGGCTTTATCCTGCGTGATGGCCTGGACATTGTTCCCGGGAAGGCCGCTGCCACGGGTATAGTTTGTGAAACTATTACCGTCAAATTTGCTCACACCTGAGATGGTGCCAATCCAGATATTTCCTTCTCGATCTACACAAAGACACCCCGTCCTGTTGCTCACGAGCCCCTGGTCGGTTGTGTAATTGGTGAAGTACACGCCGTCGAATTTGGAAATTCCTTCAGCATTTGTGGCAACCCAGATGTTACCCATCTTATCCTGGACGACGGACCAGAGGCTGCTGCCGGGCAAACCCTGTTCATGGGTAAATTGTGTGAAAGCGGATCCGTCGAAGCGGATAAGCCCCGTTTCCCGTGAAGCCAGCCACAGGTTCTTTGTTTTGTCCTGGGTAATATAGAAAACAATTGCCCCCGACGGTCCTTGCGAGGTGGTGTAGCTGCTCAGGCAGTCACCGAGGTACCGACTGACCCCCCCGCCCAAAGAGGTGATCCAAATATTGCCCTTTTTATCTTCCATAATGCCGGATACATTATTGTCTGCCAGACCCTGTGTCCTGGTATAGTGTTTAAATCCTGTTCCGTCAAAGCGGTTGATTCCGCCTGACTGCGTACCTATCCAAAATTCGCCGTGCTCATCCTCAAGCAGGCAGGTTACATTGTTTTCAGTAAGGCCCTGCGTAGTAGTAAAATTTGAGAATTTATGCTGATCAAATTTGCTCAGCCCGGCGTTAGTGCCAAACCAAAAGTTGCCTCTTTTGTCCTGGATGATGCACTGCACGGTATTTGCCGCCAGTCCCTGAGCGGAAGTATACCTATTAAAATGAGTACCGTCAAATTGAATGACGCCGTTTTCCTTGGTGCCGAACCATAGATTTCCCTGCCTATCCTTCAATATACATAGCACGTGGGAGCTGGCCAGGGCCTGGTCGCCAGCAAATTTTGTAAAAACCTTTCCGTCGTACTTGTAGACACCCGGCTCGTGCGTAGCAACCCAAAGTGTGCGCCCACTATCAGGTAAGACCCAATCAATATAGGTGCTAGGTAATCCATCGGCGAGGGATAAATTGGTCATATGCCGCCCATCGTATTTGGTAAGCCCTGATGTGGTTCCAAACCAGAAGTTTCCCCCCTTGTCTTCAGCCATAGTGAAGACAACATTGCTTCCCAGGCCGAGCGTTTTGGTAAAGTTGATAAAATCTTTTCCGTCATACCGGTAGACACCACCTCCCGTCGTCGTAAACCAAATGTTGCCGACCTCATCGGCATGACTGGTGGTTACAACACCGGAAACAAGACCCTGCTCGGCGGCATACCTGGTAAAAAAGGGAATTCCCCCTTTCGATGAGTCAATCCTGATGATGGGTTTTCCTGCCTTAAGCTTTTGCGGGGTATTATCGGCGGTAATGAATTTTACCTCTGGAGGGAGGTAGTTCTTATTGGCGGCGTCTTTCTCCGCGATCGATTTGGTTCTGGGGCTGTGCGGTGGGGAGGGGAAGGCGGGTTTGGTTTGGCATGAAAAGATTAAAAGCGAGAGCCAGAGTATGGTAAAGGTTAGGCGCAAGTGTTGAATTTGGTAGATAAAGTTAATGTTATGGAGGGTTGGGGAACAAGTAGTTTTTTGAGATCGAAGCGGTCGGTGGTGGCGATTGTATTTGCAAATAACTCCAAGCGATCGACAATTCACTACTAAGTATTAATGCTTATGAAGTTCGATTTGACGGAGAGAAAGAAAATTTATCTCCCCGAACCTTCGTTTCCTTTCAAATCCAATGGTCCGTGACTGACTGCAAAAGAATATGGTTAGATGTCAAGTTTCAACCCAGGCCTTTATATAAACTGAAAGGTGGATCTTTTCTGCTACTCATCTTCCATGCCTTTTTTGGTTTTTCCCAATCGGGCAGTCCCGGCTCACCATTTACTTCACTTGGCCAGGCCAGGACTGTGTCTGCCGGTGTCTATTATTTCAATATCAGCGGAGCGAGCTTCAGCACTTATGTAAGCAACGGCTGGATACTTGTTGCCAATGATTCCGGCGGAGCTGCCGGGATATTGCCCACGGTGACCGCCCTTAGTAATTCGACAAGGGGCGTACTGGCAGCCAATGCACTTACGGCCTTTGCCACCACTCCTGAATTGAATCTTACCACCAGCGACGGAAATGTCAACGTCACTTCGTCCAATACCGCGCTCGTGCACCGGCTTGTTTTTGATTCAACATTGTTCATGGGCGCTTATGGCAGCGACAAGACGAATAACGCATCCTGGACAGGCACGGGGCAGAGTTGGGTACAGGGAGCCGGCGCAAGTTGCGCCGGAACCAGTTTAGGAACGCATTTGGATTCGGCCCTTTTTTGGCCCTGCGGGGACGGCAATGGATTTCACTGGATTCCTAACGGCAACTATCACCGCGAAAGTTGGCCACTGGGTGAAGCTTCGAGCACAGTGGCATTTGATCTTTGGGCGCAGGCGGGACCGGTTCTTTTGCCGGTAATCATATCTTCCTTCAGCGGAACACTCGTGAGCAATAATACAGTTGAACTCCAATGGACGATGGAAAGCGTACAAAGTGGCGCCAATATTCTTGTCGAGAAATCATCTGACGGCATGGATTGGTCAGTGCTTGTCAAGGAGAGTATCCAGGCTGCTTCGCACCTCCCTCTATTTTACAGCGCCGCAGATAACAATCCGAATTACGGGAATAATTTTTACAGGCTCGGCGAAGATGATCCAGGCGGCAATATTCAATACTCACAAACGGTGGTCATCGTGGTTTCAAGGACAGGCTCGCCTGTTCTATTTCCCAATCCGGCAAGGGCCAATGCCACGCTGAAGGGTCAGGGTGCGGACCTGAAGAATATCAGGGTATTTTCAATTATCGGCCAGGACCTTACGGCAATGGTGAGACACACGAAATTGAGTGATAACACTGTCATGCTCAATTTCGCATTATTGCCCAAGGGGATTTTCTATGTCAAGACTGCCAGTTATTCCTTGAAAGTGGTTGTAGAATGAGTATACTTCACATGTCCTAAAATTGGTAATTTTGGGTTAGTATGTATATTCCCAACGCCGAAACATATGGCATTGTATTATTTGTTCTTATAGCATCCGTTATTTGTCTGGGTGCCTTAATCATCATCTTTTTGTATTCCTTAATTTTTAAAAAGAAGAACACTGAAGCGTTTCCAGGACAGGATGGACCAACTACCAATATCAATGATGAGTTGAATTTTAGCTAGTTTTTTGAAACGGCAAAGCAAAGAAAAACCAGCCATACCCAGAAGGAACGGGGCAAGTTCAGCCTATGTGGGAATGAAAAAAAAGATAATCTCTGCAAAAAGCCAGGTTGGGGAAATTCTATCGAATTGGCTTAACTTTAAAAAGAACTCCTGCTGCACTTTTTTGAATGCCCCTCAAATCTTACATTATGAGAAAACCTATCCTGCTTTCATTCTTCTTATTTTTATTTTTTTCTTTCGTGATCGGCCAAGGCATACCGTTTCGCGGCGTGGTTAGAGACCTTCATGGGCGTCCCGTTCCTGGCGTCTCAGTCGTCGATAGGAAAAACAATCGTGGTTCAAGTACCGATACTTCCGGCGGTTTTTCCATTGTGGTAGCCCGCGGCACTGTTTTGACGGTGTCTGCGGTCGGGTTTGCTGACACAACCGTTACTGCGAATACTTATGATGAAATAGCCATCGTCCTGCTAAGGGAGATACCCAAAACTTTGAACCAGGTGACGATTTCCAATTCGCCGCAGAATGGCTCGACGTCACTTACGACCGATATTTTGAACCAACGTTTTGCAGGAAGTACGATAGAAAATTTTGCCAAGGGGATCGGTGCGACGGATATACCGGGAAGTGGTGGCCAGCGGATCGCGCCTACAACATATAACGGTTCCATGCTCCCTGTATATCATCAACCCATTGAGACAAAAGGCAGCCGCTATCTCCTTTCGAATTGGTCGACGGGAGTTGTCGTCAACTGGTCCGATAAGTTGGTGACCAATCCAAGCTATCGATTTAACTATGACAAAGTGGATGGAGAGCTGTTGCTGACCCAGGATTATGAAAATTATATTATAATAGACAAAGAAACCGTTAAGTCCTTTTTGCTTAATAATGATAACAATTGGGACTTTGAGAATGTGCCCGCGATCCCCGGGGAAAATTATCTCCTGGTTATATCCAAGGGTGACAAATATGCCGTTTACAAATCAGTCCGCGCAAAATTTATGAGAGCAGAAGGACAGGTCTCGGGTTTGACATCGGTGGGGAAGAATTACGACGAGTTTGTAGACGAATCGGACTATTTTATTCTTGATATCAGTCGTAATACGATCAAACGATTTGACTTGCGAAAAAAGTCAATCCAGAAGCTGATTCCCGCGGAGGCGGCCAAAACAGAGAAGTATTTTGCCGATCATAAGGCGGATAAACCTGACGACGACTTTGTCCGGGGATACATCCAGTTCATGAACCATTAGGTTAGATGATCTCGATGAAGGTGATGACCTTGTGATCATGTCGTTGGCCATAGCCATACGGTCGCATGTCTTTTTATACGAGACTGGTGGCAACATTATTCATGCAGAACAGGTCTGCCTTTTTCGATATCCTATTGCACTTCGATCGTCGCCATCCACCTGAACGATCCCCATGCGAATTGAAGAGTACCGTGGCGGCTATCCTTAGGTATGACGGATATCGTGAATTTTTCCACCGATGCAGTATCGGTTTCGCTGACCATTCTTGCTACCCCCAGATTTTGCGACTGATCGTACTCTGTGCCCCACTCCCCGGTCTTCTTGTTTACGATGAGGTCGACTCCGGTACTATGTGGTGCGGTGAACAGCGTGTAGGTACCTGCCGGCACCTGCAACCCGGCAAGTTTTATCGGAGTTGACGTCGAGAACTGCGTAGCGGCATTGGCTCCTGTTCTCCAAACCCGGTCGTAGGGTAAAAGCCCACCCAGCAGCATTCTTCCACGCGCCAGCGGCCTGCTATAGCCCACGACAAAAACTGCATTACCGATTTGCCCCCGCGTCGTATCAGGAGCGCTCAGATCGGTTACGTTGCCACTTTCTTTCTCCTTTGCCTCGAAACGTTCAGCGATGGCTTTTACATCTGGTGGCGTGGCCAGTCGCTTTACCTGCTCATCGTATGTCGTTCGGGTACCTGAATAACTGAGCATATTGCCCGCGGAGTCTACCATCGCCTCGCCGGTTCCTGAAAGCCAGTCGTGCGTGATCTCCATTTTGCCTCCGTCAAGCGGCGTTACGGTGGCATGGCCCAATGGGAACCGGTCGAATTCCCGGTCTATATAAAATTGCCGCATCTCTACAGGAGTTCCAGCCGGAAGCTTTGATGCCGACGCGTGCTTTATCGCCGCGGCAAAGTAAAGCTCGTATAAACCATACATTTGCGGAACGTGGGCAACCACCATGCTGCCGTTTGTTGCAAAATTGCGATCTACCTTGCCAGAGCTGTCTGTTTTGACCAAGTGCACTTCATTATGTGCGACGTCGGCGACTACCGTTCGATCCCGCTGGCCAGACGGTTCACTCGGCGTGTGAATTTTCATTTCGAGATGTCGAATGCTGCCATCGTCGTTGAGATCAACTACGGTATGGCGTATCCTCACTTCCGGGAAGCGATCAGCTTCGTCGCTTGTTAATGTACTCCCCTGGCGATACAGGCTCTCTACTGAAATCGTATCATTTCCGAGCATCGTCACAAATCCATATTGCTGCACCGTTGGCGCATTACAGGAAAATAAAGTGGTTACTGCAAAGCAGATCACCGTGAGCTTAATAATTGGAGACTGAGCATTCGTATCGTACATAGCGTTGTAATAAATATTGTCAGGAAGAAAATTGGTTCGCCTATTCCTTATCAAACTACCGAATTACTCCTACCATTATTGAACAAATTGAAGGGTGAGCATTGGGGTTATTTGAATGGTTCACGGAAAGGCCAAAAGGCTTTTTAAATATACGTATTATGGGAAATTCATTTGAAATTTGCGTTAGGGATCGGAGCAGAGTATCGCGTGCAATCGAAGAGCCCGATCCGACTGAAAGGAAGGGGACACCCCAAGGACGCAACAAACGTTGGAAATTTTAGACATTTATACATGCTGAAATACTTTTTGAAAACCGCGACGCGCGCACTTACGAAAGACAAGCGCTCAACAATCTTAAACCTGGTTGGCCTGTCAACAGGTCTCGCTTCCGCCATCTTGATTTTTATGTGGGTGTCGGATGAACTGCAGACGAATAAGTTTTTTAAGAATGATTCGAGGCTCTTTGAAGTGATGGAAAACCGGGTCCAGGCAAGCGGCATCTGGACCGCACCTTCTTCTTCCGGCCTGATGGCCGGAGCGATGGCCAGGGATTTTCCGGAAATTGAATATTCGACCAATACGGTTCCTGCGCAGCGGACGCCGATTAAAGGGAATAAGGATTTGAGTCTCCGCGCGGAGGGAGAGTATGCAGGTCAGGATTTCTTTCATGTGTTTTCTTATGAGCTCATTCGCGGAAATGCGGGCAAAGTCCTTGCCGACAAAAATTCCATCGTATTGTCGGAGGAACTCGCCATGAAGATTTTTGGTTCTACAGATGTGATAGGGAAAGCTGTTTCAGTTGGAGACAACAGGCCATATATGGTGTCGGGGATTTTTAAGAAACCGGTTGCGCACGCATCAGAAATATTTGACTTCATTATTCCGATTGCCTTTTTCGCAGATTCAAACAAATACTTTAACGAATGGGGAACCACGTTTCCCAAGACTTTTGTTCTTTTGAGGTCGAATGCTGATGCAGCAGCGGTTAATCGCCGTCTTGCGGGCTACATCAAACAGAAAACGAGTGGCGAAATAACCTATCGTACGCCGTTTATCACGCGCTATTCCACACTTTACTTACATGGCCGCTACGAAAATGGCAAAGTTGCGGGCGGCCAAATTGAGTTCGTCCGACTGTTTTCGATCGTCGGGATCATCATTTTGCTCATTGCCTGCATCAACTTTATGAATTTGTCTACCGCGAAAGCGGCGATTAGGAGCAAAGAGGTTGGTTTGAAGAAAACAATGGGAGCGGGACGGGGGACGCTGATTCTCCAATTTTTTGCAGAGTCGGTTATCATGAGTTTTGCCGCGTTGTTCATGGCTTGTGTGCTGGTGTCCGCGTTTCTGCCGGTTTTTAATTCGATCACGCGAAAAGAGCTGAATTTCTGGCATCCTGATGTCTATGTGGTGGCCGCGGTTTTGATTACAACCGTTTTGACCGGCGCATTAGCGGGCGTCTACCCCGCTCTTTACCTGTCAGGTTTTAAACCGGTCATCGTATTGAAGGGAGCGTTCAAGAATTCAGGGAAGCAATTGTTTATCCGCAAGTCACTGGTGGTTTTCCAAACAGTCTTGTCCGTCGTTTTCATCGTGGGTGTTCTGGTCGTTTACAAACAGATTTATTATATACAGACAAGAGACCTTGGCTATAAGCATGATCATGTGATCATTTTTCAGAAAGAGGGGAAACTGGCGGAAGGGAAAACTGACGCAGCTTTCCTTGACGAGGTACGAAGGATCCCTGGCGTATCGGAGGCTTCGAGTATCGGGCATAACCTGGCAGGACATAATAATGGGACAAATGGAGTTGAGTGGAAGGGTAAGGATTTGAGTGACAAGACAGAGTTTGAGGGTGTGGCGGTCGATTACGGCGCGCTACAGACTTTGGGCATTTCGTTGAAAGAAGGGCGCGATTTTTCGAAAAGCTATGGGGCGGATAGTTCGGCGATCATTTTTAACGAGGCGGCGATCAAGTATATGGGATTGAAGAATCCCATTGGTCAGACTGTCAAACTTTGGGACGAAAATGTACATATTATCGGCGTAGTTCGGGACTTTAATTTTCAATCGCTTCATGAGCCGATCAAGCCATTGTTAATGTGGCTTTCGCCGAGTAACGCCTACAAGTTTATTTTGAAGATCCAGACGGATCGCGAGAGGGTTGCGATCGAGAAGGTTGCTTCGATTTACAGGCAGTATAATCCAGAATTTCCATTTGATTATGATTTCCTTGATGCGAATTTTCAGCGAATGTATGTCAGCGAGAATGTTACTTCTGCGCTGTCGCGGTATTTTGCCGGCATCGCCATTTTGATTTCCTGCCTGGGCTTGTTTGGTCTTGCGGCATTTACCGTGGACAAAAGAGAACGCGAAATCGGTGTGCGGAAAGTTGTCGGTGCCTCAACCTGGAAGATTACTTCGATGTTGCTACGGGAATTTTTGATGCTTGTAATTATCGCGTTGATCATTGCAGTTCCTGCCGGATGGTGGTTAACGCATCAATGGTTGGCGGCCTTTGTTTATCGGGTGACCATTGGTTGGAATTTATTTGTGTTCGCCGGATTGGCGAGTGTTGCGCTGGCGGCGATCACCGTAAGTTTCCAAACGATCAGTGCGGCAAGAGCTAACCCCGTGAAAGTGTTGAAGCGGGAGTAGGATTGATGTGTACATCGCCAACGACCTCTGATAAAGTTTATCAATCAAAAACCATAATTTTAAGCGTAGGAGATTACCAAAAGCTCAAAACTGTTTATGGAAACTCATGCGCACGAATTGCATAAGGCTCCCGGTCACGGGCTGAAGTATTATTTTTTTGAATTCTTTATGTTGTTCCTTGCCGTGTTCTGCGGTTTCCTTGCGGAAAACTTACGAGAAAGCATTGTAGAGAATAAAAAGGAACGACATTACGTGGAAAGCCTTGTCATGGATTTGAAAAAGGATACGGCGGAAGTAACACTCAGGACTTCATTACAGAATTATATTGTAAGGAAAATGGATAGCGCGTTGAGTATCCCGATTGAGAGATTACGAGACATTGACGCCCAGGACACATTCTTTCATCATTTCTTTTGGTTCTATTCCTGGATCCAAATTTTCGTTAACCACGACAACACGCTAACCCAACTCAAGAATGCATCAGGCCTCAGCGTTATTCGCAACAATGTAGTAGTAGACTCAATTGGAGAGCTGACGCTTTATTACGATCAAATAGTCAGGCCAAATACAGATTTGGTATAACACATTTTGGCTAAAAGTGATCGGGCTTGGCGCGCAAGTCATGAAAATGCCCGTATCGCCTCCGAATTTCGATGACCCCCGTTATTTATCAGTGCCTCATCATGTCGAAATGTTTTCCCGATATGATAAACCTTTACTCGAGGAACTCTATTCGTGGATCCGGGAAGAAGAAAGCGAATTGATCTTTTATACGCAGGTAGTAAAAACGTACGGTTCAAGCGCGACATACCTGATTCAGCTCATCCAGGAGGAATATAGCCTCGCGGAGCTGTAAATCACCCAAATAAAAAAATTCATTAGCATTATAAAGTAAACCTTAGCGCCAACTCAACTTTCAGCCAGCGGGTTTCAGTTTTTTTCTACGCCTTGCCTCGGTAAGGCAATTTTCAGATATCTGGTCAAGTACTTTTCGCACGGTTGACACGTCACCGGCGGAGACCCCTTTCAACGCATGGGAGCGATTGCGCACTGCAATTTTCCCGATCTTTTGAAGCAGGGTCCTGGTCTTGGGGTTCACCGTGAGAATGGTCTTTCGACGATCATTTTCAACAAGGTTTCGTGAAAGCAGATCCTTTTTAACCAAGAGCTCGATGATCCGGGTTACCGAGGCCTCATCTTTGAACACCGTTTCGGCAATGATTTTCTGGGAGACACCTGGATTGTCTGATATGGTCTTGAGTACGAGCCATTGATCGACGGTAATCCGTACTCCGCCGGCTTTCAGTGCCCCTTGCGCGAATTGCCGGTACGTCCTGATCGCCTTGTCGAGCCGGTAAAAGAAAATGTCGTTTAGTTTCTCCATGTGAGCGCCGAAAATAAGCCAATTTTTCCGCCTAGATAGGAAAAAAGCATCTTATTGATATATCATGAGTTGATATATCAACTCGTGTAACTTTATGAATCGCGTGCATTTCTTTTGAAATTAAATCATCCTGCCATGTTTCTGCATCAATTGACCATCGCATTCAGATACCTTCGGAAGCACCTTGGCTTTACCCTTATCAATATTGCCGGGCTTTCTGTAGGAATGGCCGCGTGCTATTTAATTTTTTTATATGTTCGTTTTGAGCGGAGTTACGATACTTTTCACCCGGGCGCAGAGCGAATCTATCGTGTGGCGGCGGATATCAAAACACCATCTGAGACCATTCAAGCCGATGGACCTGCTTGGCCAATGCTGCCTGCGATGACGGCGCGTTTCCCGGAGATCGTTTCCTCGGTACGCACGATTGAATCCAGTCTTTTGGTTCGACGAGGCACTCTTAAATTCCAGGAAGAGCACTCTCTTTTTGCGAGCCCGGCCTTTTTTCAGCTTTTTAATTTTCCGCTCCTCCAAGGTGATCCCGCTACTGCATTGCGTGATCCGTTCAGTATCGTTTTTTCAGCATCTGCTGCTAAAAAATATTTTGGAACCGCAAACCCCATGGGTCAGACGCTGCTACTCGCCCAAAAGGGCTGGCCGGTGAAGGTAACCGGGATCATGAAAGATCTCCCGGAAAACTCCCTGTTCCGCGCAGATATGATCGCGTCTATGAGCACGGAGACGGATTTTCTCAACCGCGGTGTCGGAGATGACTGGGAATGGTATTCCTATCACCCGCTCGCGTTTGTCCAGCTCAAAGCCGGGACCGATCCCCGGTCGCTGGTAAGACGATTTCCGGAATTTGTTGCCAGTGTAGAAGGCGAACAAATGAAAAAGCAAAACGCGCAGACCGCGCTGCTGCTGGAAAAACTAACTGATATCCATCTTTATTCTACTCGCGGGGTGAACGCTGTTCCTGCCAGCAGGATCGTCAACCTTTTTGCCGTAGTCGCAGCTTTTGTCCTGCTGATCGCCTGCATCAATTTTGTCAATCTTGCCACGGCCAGGGCCACAGAAAGAGCGAAGGAAATTGGAATCCGCAAAGTGGCAGGTGCGCGCCGGGGACAATTGGCCCGCCAGTTCCTCACGGAATCGCTCCTGATCAGTTTGTGCGCCGGCGCACTTGCCGCTATTTTGGTAGCGCTGTTGATCCCGGAGTTCAACCAGCTGGCAGGAAAGACAGTCACTACAGGTCTTTTTGAACATCCGGCCGAACTTCTTTACCTGGGAGAAGCTGTCTTGCTCGTTGGCATCGTTGCAGGTATTTATCCTGCGCTCATCCTTGCTGCCTTCGAACCAACCGTAGTCCTCAAGGGGCAATTTTCGACCGGACAACGTGGGAGTATGCTGCGACGAATCCTTGTCTTTGTCCAGTTCGGACTCTCCACCGGCTTTATCATCGCTACACTTGTCGTTCATCACCAGTTGCGCTACATGCAGCAAAAAGATCTGGGCTTTGCCAAGGATCAGTTGATGGTGATCAACACCGAACAAGACCCGGCGGGTCCCGCCTTCGAGCAGTCATTGCAGGGCATACCTGGAGTTCGTTCCACTTCACTATCGTCCAGTGTACCCGGCAGCGAGACCATTGTGGTGGAATGCCAAGTCGAGAACAGTAAAGGGATTCTTCAATCAGCGAACCTGGATTCCTATTTTGTGGATTGGGATTACATCAACCAGTACCAGATAAAGATGCTGGCCGGAAGAGCATTTAACCGAGCTTTCATGAGCGACACGACTCAGTCGATGGTCATCAACGAGACGGCGGCAAAATTATTTGGGTATGTTAGACCCGAAGAAGCCGTAGGTCGGAGCTTTAGGCAGATTGGTCGTGAAGGCAGGATTATCGGGATCATGAAGGATTTTCATTACCGTCCGCTACAGGAAGAAATCAGGCCGTTGGTCATGCGGATCGAGCCGGAAATTTGTTTTTTGGTGTCGGTAAAAGTGGGAACACAAAACCTTCCCGCAACCATAAAACAGATAGGCGCGAAATGGAACCAAATTATTCCCAAAAGACCGTTGCTCTATTATTTTTTGGATGAGCATTTTGAAAGCCAATACCGCGCCGAAGAGCGCTTTGGCGAACTGTTCTTTAATTTTACGGTGCTTGCGATTGTGATCTCTTGCCTCGGACTTTTCGCACTATCGTCTTATAGCACATTGCAGCGCAGGCGCGAAATTGCGGTCCGAAAAGTACTCGGTGCAACCGACCCCGAGCTCTTCAAACTCCTTACCAGGGATTTTTTAAAGCTGGTGATGATTGCATTTATAGCGGCTTCGCCGCTTGCCTGGTGGTTCATGCGATCCTGGCTCGACGGTTTTGCCTACCGGACGACGATCGGGTGGCCGGATTTTCTGATGGCAGGAACGCTTGCCCTAACGATCGCGTTACTCACCATTGCTTTTCAGTCTTTCCGTGCGGCGCGGGCAAACCCTGTGCGCAACCTGAGAACGGAATAGGATCAGCATCGGGTCCATGCATTGATCTGTCATCGCCGCTCTTCAGCTTTTCCCTTGGGCTTTCGAACGAAAACCCGATGCTAATAACCAATACTTATCGCGAAACTTAACTAATATTGTGACTGACTATTTCGTCTTCCAAACCTGGCATGAATATTAGACTTGCTTCCTTTCTCATATTATTCACTCTGCTGATCGCTTCGCTTTTTGGTTATACGCAAGCGGGAAATTCGTCCAAAAGATCCTCCGGGAATTGGTGGAAAGAAGCCGTGATCTACCAGATCTATCCCCGGAGTTTTAAAGATTATGATGGAGACGGCATCGGAGACCTGAAAGGCATCAACTCTAAGTTGGACTATATTAAAAGCCTTGGAGTGACTGCAGTTTGGCTAAATCCGGTTTACAGCTCGCCAAACACGGACAACGGCTATGATGTTAGCGACTACAGGAAAATAATGAGCGACTTTGGCACCATGGATGATTTTGACAGCCTCTTACATGGTCTCCACGAGAGGGGAATCAAACTGATCATGGATCTTGTCGTTAATCACTCCAGCGACGAACACGCTTGGTTCCTACAAAGCCGTAGTTCCAGGACTAATCCGTACAGAAATTATTACCATTGGTGGGACGCCGAGCGGGGAAAACCGCCTTATCGCTATAGTCTTTTTGATGTTGATGGTAATGCCTGGGCCTACGACTCTACAACTAACGCCTACTACCTGCATTATTTTTCGCGAAAACAGCCTGATTTGAATTGGGAAAATCCCAAAGTCAGGGCAGAAGTATTTGACATCATGAAATATTGGGCAGACAAAGGTATCGATGGCTTCAGGCTCGACGCCTTTCAATTCGTCGCCAAGGATACGAGCTTCCCGGCTTTCCCAAAGGGTTTTGAAAAGCATTTCAATCTTTACTATGCCATGCAGGGAAACATTCACCATTACCTGCAGGAAATGTACCGCGAAGTATTCGCCAAATATGACGTTATGAGCGTAGCAGAAGGAGCTGGCAATTCATTCAAGGATGCACATGACCTGGTCGATAGCCAGCGACATGAGCTGAACATGGCCTATGCCTTCGACGGCGTCGACCTCGCGAAGCCCGGTGGCTACAGCCTGCTGCATTTCAAAGATGTATTCACGAGATGGGACAGTGCTTTTGAAAAGAATGGATGGTTGTCAATTTTCCTTTCCAACCATGACCAGGCCCGCATGGTGTCGCGGTTCGGCAATGATAGCCCGGCTTTCCGGGCTCATTCCTCGGAAATGCTCACCACTTTTATTATGACCATGCGTGGAACGCCTTACTTCTATAATGGTGACGAATTAGGGATGACGAATATCCGCTTTGACAGTATCGGCGATTACCGGGACGTGCAAACTTTGAATGCGTACCAACATGAGCTGAAGACAGGAGGAAATCTGAAAAAATTTATGACTTTTCAGGCTTCGGTAAGCCGAGATAATGGAAGGACACCTTTTCAATGGGACAGTTCGCCAAACGCCGGATTCACTACCGGGACTCCATGGATAAAGGTGAACCCAAACTATAAAGCGATCAACGCCGAATCCGAAGACAAGGATCCAAACTCCGTACTGAACTATTTCAGAAAGATAGTAAGTCTGCGCAGGACGCATCCTGCGTTAGTCTATGGGAAATACAAGCTGCTCGATCGAAACAATACGCATGTCTATAGCTATTTGAGAACTGTCCCAGGCGAAAGATTTCTTGTCATGCTGAACTTTGGCCCTGTCCCGGCCTCAGTCTTCCCCGGCTTTGACTTAAGGGGCTCCACGTTGCTTTTAAGCAATTACGAAAATTCTGACACGAAGAGGGGGAAAACTAACGTCTTGAGACCATATGAAGCGCGAGTTTATAAACTGCGTTCATAAAAGGATTGAGATTGGAACAAGATTTTGTAAAACTCGCAAACATGCAAGAATGCGTAGATTTGGTGGCCAATGGGCTCCCAGTAATATTGTATTTATCCGACTACCCGCGAAATGAAATGAGTACTTTAGTTTCAGAAGCAAAATAACATGAGCAGGTATATTCATCCAATCGCAGCCTCCTTGATCTTTGTAGTCTCAGCTTTCACTGCAATCCATTCGGAAAACTGGAAAATCAGCGAAGATTATTCCATAAAATTTACCGGAAATAATGCGACAGGTATTTTCAAAGGATTGAAGGGTAACGTGATTTTTGATGCTGCTGATCCCGGATCCTCATCGTTTAATGTTACGGTGGACGTTGCGACGATCAATACCGGCAGCGGAATGAAAAATGCCCATGCGAAAAGTGAGAAATGGTTTGACGCAAAGAAATATCCGACTATCGGGTTTAAATCGTCATCCAT
>Ga0070731_10000716_pt1 | contig 40343 bp, 35 predicted proteins | sample Coa_R1_2_FD_66448 | JGI IMG/M metagenome (GOLD analysis project Ga0070731, IMG submission 66448) | Surface soil microbial communities from Centralia Pennsylvania, which are recovering from an underground coalmine fire - Coalmine... | ecosystem: Environmental > Terrestrial > Soil > Unclassified ...
CCATACCGATAACGAGGCCGGCTGCCGCCGGCCGTAGTGCGGGCCAACTCGTACGTCCGCGCACCACAATGAGTATCGCGCCAACGGCCGCCAACGCGATCCAGCCTGCGCGCGAGAACGTCAGGATGCCGGCAGAGACCGTCAAAATCAGCGCGGCGTCGAGCAGCGGCGAACGCCGGACGAACGACCATGCGCCCAGCGTCGCGACGGCGACTTCGCAGTATGCCGCCAATTGATTCGGACCTTCGAGCAGACCCGCGATCCGCGGAACGATCGCGGCGCCGATATAGAGTCCCGACGGTGCGCCGAGGATTTCTTGCGCCAGCGCCGAGAGCGCCACGGCGATCGCAGTTATGGAGAGTGTGCCGACGAGCGCGCGATCTTCGCGGTCGCGCGCGTAGCAGAGGAATGCAGCCAGGAACGTCGCGGCATATTGGGCGGCTTTGAGCGCTTCGCGCACCACGACGCCGCGATAGACGGCGTGGAGCCCCGTTAGCGCCGTGATGACCGCGATCGCGCAAAGCAGAGCCACCAACGCCGGCGCCGGTCCGCGGCGCAGCAATGCCGCGTTGCCTCGATACGTGGTCAAGCCGAGCAGCACACCGAGCAGTGCCGTTTTCTCGATCGTGATCGTCGTGCCGAGCGCTTCGTGCGCGAAGGCGACCGGCGTGGCCAGCAGTAGCGCGCAGAGACCATAGACGGGGCGGCGGGCCGTCAGCAGTGCGGCGCCGGTGAAGACGGCGAGGAAGAACGCGGCCGACGGTGGATCGAGCGGAACGGAGACTGCGAAGTGATCGACGACGGGGCGGTACGTCAATGCATCTTCAAGATCGCTCGACCTCGCTAATGAGGTAGAGCGGCCGCCCTTTGACTTCGTCGTAAACTCGACCGAGATACTCGCCGAGAATACCGAGGCTCATGAGTTGCACGCCGCCGAGGAAGAGCACTGCGACGATCGTCGAGGCCCATCCCGGTGTGTACGCGAGCGGGCGGACGTTGAAAACTTTTGAGACGATAACGTAGAGCGCGTAAAGAAACGCGATCGCGCTGACCGTGAAACCGCAATACGACGCGAAGCGCAACGGGATATCGGAAAACGACGTGATCCCGTCCATTGCGAAGCGAACCATCCGGCTCAACGGGTACTTCGTTTTTCCGGCGTGGCGGACGTCGCGGTCGTACTCGACCGCCGTTTGGTTGAAGCCGACCCAGCTGACCATACCGCGCAGAAACCGGTTACGCTCGGGAGACCGGCGCAGTGCGTCGACGACGCGGCGGCTCATCAAGCGAAAATCGCCGGCGTCCATCGGAATGGAAACCTTCGTCAAGCGTTTGATGATCCGATAGAACGCGCGTGCGGTCAAGAGCTTGAAACGGCTCTCGCCAGGACGGGTGCGCCGTACGGCATAGACGACGTCGTATCCGGCGCGCCACTTTTGCAGAAACGCTTCGATGAGTTCGGGCGGATCTTGAAGATCGCCGTCCATCAACACGACGGCATCACCGCGTGCGAGTTCCAAGCCGGCCGTCGCAGCGAGCTGGTGGCCGAAGTTGCGCGAAAGGGTGACCAGGATGATGTTGGAACGGCGCTCCATCTCCCGGCGCGCCGCGGCCGCAGTGCCGTCGCTGGAGCCGTCGTTGACGAGCACGATCTCGTGATCGTATTCTCCGCGCAGCCGATCGACGACCTCACCGATCCGCTCAACGAGCGGCGGCACGTTTGCCGCCTCGTTGTAGAGCGGGACGACGATACTGAGCAGGGGTCGCTCCTGACTCCTCATGGGCGAAGGGTTTTCAACCTGACGGAGCCAGAACCAAGCCTCATGCGTTATACCCGGGCCGCGTGGGTGGGGATTGGCCTGCTGGTTTGCGGCTGCAGCCATCCGGTGCGCTCGACCGGTCCGCAGCCGACCGCCGCGCTAAAGCCTCCGGCTGCTTCAGCAAGCCCGGGGTCGTCGCGGCGCGCGTCCGGGGCGCTCAGCGGGGGGCCCACGCCGTCTGCCTCGCCGACGGTTGCCCCGAGCGCGTCGCCGGTGCCGACACCCGCCGGCGAGGCCCACGTGGGGCCGTCCAAACACGTGCTTCGTCTCGCGCCCAATGCCGCTCCGCAGATTCTCGACGTCGCCGTCAGCGAAACCAACGTCCATCCCGGCGATCGAGTCTTCGGCCGCGTCGTCACCAGCTCCAACGTTGCCAGCGTGGAAGCGCGCATCGGCGGCTATGCCGTCAGCCTCGTCAAGGTCGGCGTCGGGCACTTCGAGCTGACGTACACGGTCGGACCGCTGCCATGGTTCGTGCACGGAAACTTTACGATGCAGGTCATTGCACGCAACACCCGTGGCGACGCGACCACCCGCGCGGTTCCGCTTACGGTTCGTTAGTACGGAAGCGAACGATTCCGCCGCTATGATTCGGCTCGGTGCTCGGTCCGAGTCCGCACTACCCCTGACCCTCTCGCTGATCTTGGCTTTGGCGCTCTGCGCGATCGCCGGATGGCGCTACGCCATCTTTCGCAACGGTGTCGACCTCGGGATCTTCACGCAGGTGATCTCCGGCGTCGGCCACGGCTTTTCGAGTACGCCGGAAGGCGGTGTCAACCACTTTCTGGTGCATTGGTCTCCGATAATCGTCGCGGGATGGCCGTTTTTAGCGCTCTTTGGTCCGGTGGGGCTTGAGTATTTCCAAGCGATGCTCGTCGCGGCAACACTGTTGCCGCTTTGGGGCATGGCACGCGCGCGTTTCGGTCGCCTCGCATCTCTGGCGATACTGGGCGTTGCCGCACTCTACCCGACGCTTTGGGCGAATGGCACCGGAGATTTTCATGAAATGGCCTTTGTGCCATTGCTGTCGGCGCTTCTCGTCTATGCGCTGGATCGCCGGCGGTGGGGAATCGGTCTGGCGGCGGCCGGACTGCTCCTCTGCACGAAAGAGGATCAGTTCGTTATCCTCTTCATCAACGGCGCGCTCTTTGCGGTGACGGCACGCGGAGGCGCCGATCGGCGCGCCGGATTCCTGATCTCCGGATTGGCGCTTCTCATGAGCGCGGTCTACTTCGGCGTCGTGCGGCAACTGTTGACGCCGCACGTTGCCTATTTATCGTTCGAGTTCTTTAATTGGCGGGGGATCGGCGCGCACGGATTTGATTGGAGTTTGTTGCTGCCTCGCGTCCGGTACGTTTTGATAATTCTTGCACCGCTGGCGTTCTTACCGTGCGTTTCTCGCTACGGCCTTTTGTTGATACCAGGCTTCGTCGAGATCCTTGCTTCCGATCGGCCCATAACGCTTGTACCGGGCGCGCACTACAGTGCGTTGTTGACGGGTTACGCGCTGGTCGCCTTTGTCGACGGCGCATCTCGAGTGGCGATGTGGAGTCTGCCTTTTAGCGAGAATCCTCACCTTCTTGGCTGCGGTGACGTCGGTTGTCGTCGGGATTTTTGTCAGCCCGATGGATTACTGGTACTATCTCTATCGCTTGCCGAATAAACACGATGCGCTGCTGGAAGGCACGCTCGAGCGTTTCGCTCCACGATCGGATGTCGGAGCGCAGGACGAAATCTTCTCACACCTCGGTTTAGATCCGAATGCATCGGTTGGTTTCGCCGGCCAGCAGTGGTTTGTCTACGATCGCTCTCACTATTCCCCGCGGTGGGGCCGAGTTGACGAGCCGGCCGTTGGGCGAGCGATCGCGCGCCGTTCTTACGCAATAGTTACGAGCGTCGACGGAATCGTCGTTCTCCGAAAGTTAGAAGAAGCGCGCCCCTGAGACGCGCGCTAGGGCGGCGGCGCGCCGGGGCAACCTGGCGGCGGCGGTCCATGCTTGCCGCCGGGCTGCGGCGGCGGCAGGCAGTTGGGCAAATTAGGGAACGGCGCGGGATTGTAGGGTGTCGGCATGACCTGAGGCTGCGGCTGGTTCACCTGTCCCGGGCCCGAGTCTTGCCACGCGTACACGGTGTCGCGAATCACGCGGACGTCCGCGTCGGTGACGACGAGCTCGCGCGGCACGCGCGCCAGTCCGTTCTGCGCGACTTCCTGCGACTGCAGCGAGCCGCGATCGTAGAGATACCGAAAGATCGTTCCCGAATTGTACCGGCGAGTTATTTCGTAATGCAGCGCGTCGACGCGATCCATCGGGACCGCCTGTGCGTTCCATCCGCTCTGATCCGTGCTGATATAAACGGACGACGTGAACGGCGTGTACGGCGGCACCTGGACGATAAAGGTGACCAGCACGGGGCGTCCGGTAAAGTGCCGCGCCGCGGCAACCGTTTCGGGCTCACCCGGCGGCGGCGTTTCGATATTCTGCAGGAGATCGGGGTTCGGCGCCGGCGTCGAGAGCGCGACTGCGAAGCGCGCGACGTCCGCGAAGCTGCCCTGAGGCGGTAGCGGCGCGCGTGAGAGATCGAGCTCGGTCACGGTGCCGCTAGCGTCGAACGTGGCGCGCGCCCAGACGCGTGGTGCCGGTTTGATCGCCGTTGCTCCGCCGGTCTTCGCATCTTTGAGCACGATGTCGTGTGCGACGTGAAAACCGTCGCCCGTTGTAAAGAAGACGTAGCCTTCCTGATAGGCGAGCAGCTGACCGCTCACGACGATGGGCGGACCCGCGGCAAGCAGGAGAATCGCCAGGGTTGCGGCCGCGAGGGCCGAGAGCGTGCGTTTCATATCGGTAAGAGCTGCACCACGAATGTCGGCTGCCAGAATTGCGTGCGATAGGGATTTCCGTACCAGTAGAGCGTGCGTGAAACGTCGAGCATCGCGTGCGAAAGCAGCTTGAACCGCACTTCACCGGTTGCATCATACGGAGGCTGACCGAGGTACGACGCGTAGAGCGGCTGACCTAAAATATTGTTGGGCGGCAAACCGAAAACGCCCGGGACGGGGATTGGGTAGTCGACGTGATGCCGGGCGAGCAGCGAAAAATTGAACTCAGGCGACGGCACCCAGTTCAAGCCGAAACTCGTCGTGTGCTCGGTCGAGACGCCGGCGAACGACGTAAAGCTCAGGGGACAGTAAAATGTGTTGACGGGCTGGCACGGCACGTAGCCACCGTTGACGTAGTGATCGCCGACGTTGAGGATCTGGTAGCTCAGATAGGTGTTGATCGAGCGTGAAAACTGCCGATTAATGCTGAAATTCTCGGACGACGTGCTGATCCAGTGCGGGAGCGAGTTCCACTGGTACTGTTTGTTGAAGCTGGCGTTGAAATAGTACGTCTGGTAGGGGCCCGGCGGATTGTTCAACTTGATCGCCGGCGTAAAGAAGTTGAAGCCGAAGACGGTGTTCCAGATCGTCGTATAAACCGGGCAGAAATAGACCGGCGGGTTCTTCACGCCGTGCTGGTCGGAACACGGCGCGCCGTACGCCTGAAGGCCTGGCACCGGAATCGGCGGCCCGTGGCCCGGGAATCCCTGTAGGTACTGATTTCCGCCGACCGTGTCGTGGTTGAAACCGTACCCTTCGTAGATTTGCTCGTAGAGCGGCCAGTTGAGGATGCGGTTTTGGAAGCTCGTTGCCGTTAGCTGAACCTGCGACGGGTGATTGAGGCTGCCGGCGACGGTGTTCGGTTCTTCGAGCGCCCCTGGGCCGAGCACGCTATAGTTCGTGAGCTGCGACGTTGCCGTAACGTACGAGTGCGGGAACGCATACGTCGCGCTCAGGTACGTCGTCTGCTGCGCCGCGCGCGGTTCCTGCAGATAAAACTGTTGCGTGTAGTACTGCGTGAAGCTCTGAATTTGGAACCGGCTGCCGAGTTTTTCATACAACGCTAGGTTCCACCACTTTTCGGCGCGGGTCGCGGGATTGACGGAGAAGATCGCGTATTCGTGGTCGCCCACGAAGTGCTGCTCTACGGAAAGGTACGTCTTGTACGTCGGATCGTATCGCAGATGCAGCGCGGTCAGCGCGTTCGGGCTTCCGGCCATGTTCCACGTAAGGTCGACGCTGGCGCCGGAGAGCGTGTTCTGCGCGAAATACTGATTCGATGAAAAGTTGACGACGTACGTTCCCAGCGGCACGCCGGCATTGAGAAAGTACGTGTGCGCGTTGATGAATCGCACGTACGTCTTGCTGTCGATTACGGCGCCGCTGGCGGTGATGCTCGGATGGTCGCTCACTTGAGGAAAGTAGAACGCGTCGCCCGGCATTTCGCGGCCCTTCGCGGGATGCACGAGATCGCCGTCGAGAAAGGTCCAGCGGTCCGGCTCCGATGTCACGGGGACGAAATAAATTCGGCGAAAATCCAAGAAATCCGAGATCGCGGCGCCGTGGACCGTTCCGGTCGCGTCATGGAGCGTCACGTGGCCCGCTACCATGAATCGATTGAGCTTCAGATCCATGGTAAACGAGTCCCCGGTCACGGTGAACCCGTCACTGGTCCGCAGCCGTACGTTCCCGTCGCCCTCGATTAAGAATTGATTGTAATAAAAATCCAGCCGCGACGCGTCGAGGTAGAGCAACGTACGCGGCGGTGCCGGCGTTTGCACGGGAGAGGCTGACGGTGCAGGCATTGCTCCGCGAGCGCTGCCGCATGCGAGCAACGACACCAGCGTGGCGAACGCCCCCGAAAGCGCAATTCGTGGCACGGCGCCACTTTTTTGGAGAGTAAGAACCGACTCCTTGAGGGAAAGAGTTTGCCCCAATGAAGCGCGTGGTCGCAATCGTGATCGATTCGGGCGGTGTTGGCGCGCTCGCAGACGCGCTCGATTACGGCGACGCGCCAGGTGCGAACACGATCGGGAACGTCGCGCGCAGCGTCGGAGCGCTTCACCTTCCCAATTTACAGCGGCTCGGAATCGGGGCGCTTACCGAGATTTCAGGCGTCGATGCGGCGCAATCGCCGCGCGCACGCGTCGCGCGGCTGCGCGAGCGGAGTCGCGGAAAAGATACCATCACCGGTCACTGGGAGATGATGGGAGTCGTCACCGACATCCCCTTTCCAACGTACCCGGACGGATTTCCGCGCGAAGTCGTCGACGCGTTGAGGCAGATAACGGGCAAGATGCCGCTGGGCAATAGGCCGGCCTCGGGAACGGAGATCATCGAAGAGCTCGGCGCGGAGCACCTCCATACCGGCCGGCCGATTCTTTATACGTCCGCCGACTCGGTCTTTCAGATCGCCACGCACGAAGCCATCGTGCCTCTCCACCGCCTCTATGAGTGGAGCCGGTTGGCGCGCGAGATGCTCAAGCCCCCACACGCGGTCAACCGAGTCATCGCCCGCCCGTTCGTGGGCGAACCGGGGGCTTTCAGACGGACGCCGAATCGACGGGACTATGCAATCGAGCCGCCCCCGAACCTGCTCGACGAGCTCCGGACCGGGTATGTCGGCGTGTATGCAGTAGGGAAGATTTCGGATATCTACTGCGGGCGTGGAATATCGTCTTCGATTCGCGCGGCGGACAACCGCGATGCGATGGAGAGGACCTTCGAATTGCTCGAAACTGTCGACCACGGTTTCGTTTTCACGAATCTCAACGATTTCGATTCGAAATTCGGTCATCGTCGCGACGCGCGCGGGTATGCGGCTGCGCTCGAAGAGTTCGACGCAACGCTCCCGGCGCTCGAGGCGCGATTGCGTGCGGGAGACGAAGTGATTTTGACAGCAGATCACGGCTGCGATCCAACCGCGCCGGGATCCGACCACACTCGCGAGTACGTGCCGTTCCTCCATTTGTCCGTCACCGGGCGAGGCGGCGGCGTCTTGCCGGACGTCGAAGGGCTCGACCTCGTGGGCCGAACCGTCAAAGAGGCGCTCTTGGCATGAACGCAGTGCGGATCGCGATGGCGATTCCCGCCGGACGTCAGATTCCGGCCACGTGGCACGCGCTCAAACGAGGCATTGACGTCGTGCTCGGTGCGATGCTCCTGATCGTGACCGCGCCGATCGTGGCGTTCGCGGCGCTCGCGATCTCTTGTGTGACCGGCGGCACCCCGTTCTTCGCCCAGGAACGTGTCGGCATGCACGGGCGTCGATTCAAGATGTTCAAGCTTCGTACGATGGTCAACGGCGCGCACGCAATGCGCCACAGCGTCATGCACCTCAACGAAGTCGACGGGCCCGTCTTCAAAATCCGCAACGACCCGCGGCTGCACCCGCTTGGGCGTTTTTTGCGCCGCACCAGTATCGACGAGCTGCCGAACCTCATCAACGTGGTGCGAGGTGAGATGGCGTTGGTCGGTCCGCGTCCGGCATTGCCCAGCGAAGTCGAGCACTACGATGCGTTAGCGCGACGGCGGCTCAGCGTTCCGCAGGGTGTCACGTGCCTCTGGCAGATCAACGGACGCAGCGAGGTCTCGTTCGAGCATTGGATGGAACTGGATAATCGCTACGTCGACGAATGGACCCCGCTGGGCGATTTACTGATCGTCGCCAAGACAATTCCTGCGGTACTGCGGAGGAACGGCGCACATTAGGTCGACCCCCCACCTTCGCGTCGTCCGGGAACTTCGTCCGCGCCATCGAGGTTCGATTGCCGCCTCCACGCTTTTCATCATGGGCGCGACGTTTGCGTCCACCCTGCTCGGCTTTTTGCGGGAGGTCGTGAGCGCGCGTTATTACGGCACGCGCTGGGAGATGGATACGTTCCTTGCCGCCGCAACGATACCGACGATCCTCTTCGGCGTCTTCAACGGCGCGCTCGTGAGCGCGCTCGTTCCCACGTTTTCGGAGTACCTCGCGCATCGCAAGGAAGAAGAAGCCTGGCGCCTGGCCAGCACGGTGCTGAATATACTTGCCATCGTCCTGACGACGTGCGCAATTCTTGGATACTTCACCGCTCGCTGGTACGTGCCGCTCATCGCGCACGGCTTTCCGGCGCCGCAGATGGGCGTCGCGATCAGAATGACGCGCTGGCTGATGCCGAGCATTGTCGCCGTGAGCTTAAGCGGCGTCTTGTCGGCGATGCTCAATGCGTACCATCGTTTTCGGTCGGCCGCATTGGTCGGTGTCGCCGTCAACGTCGTGACGATCCTCTGCGTCGTATTTTTGACGCACAATATCGGGATCTACGCGCTGGTTCTCGGAACGGCGCTGGGTTTGACCGCCCAGCTGCTCGTACAGGTACCGTCGTTTCTATCGATCGGCAGATACCGTCCGATCATCGATCTGCGCCACCCTGGCCTGCGAAAGATTTGGCTCTTACTCGGCCCGATCATCGTCGGCTCGGCGGCGGGTCAACTCGCGCTCTTTTTCGATCGTTTTTTCGCCTCGACGCTCGCACCCGGTTACATCGCAGGGATGAACTACGCGACGAAGCTCGTCAACTTTCCGCAGCAGATCTTCGCCGCCGCAATCGCAACGGTCATATTTCCACTGCTGGCAGCCCAGTTCGCGCGTGAAAATCGCCGCGGCGTCGCGCGCAGCGTCGTCACGGGACTACGCCTCGTGAACTTCATCACGATTCCTTCGGTCTGCGCGTTGATCGTGCTCGCGCACCCGATGGTGCAGGCACTCTTCGAGCGCGGTACGTTTCAGGCGAGTGCGACCGATTTGACGGCTTCGCTGCTGCCCTACGCAGCGATCGGGCTGGTCGCCCTCGCGGCAAACGTCGTGTTGACCCGCTGCTGTTTCGCGTGCCGCGAAACGCTCTGGCCCGTTACAATCTCCGTCGTTACGGTCGTCGTCAACGTGCTGCTTTCGATGATTTGGCTGCCGAGTTTAGGCGCGCGGGGGCTCCTCCTGGCGAATTCGTTAAGCCAAAGCATGCAAGCGGTGCTCTTGCTGCTCGTTATCGCCCGGCTCGTCTCGGGCATCGACTGGGGCGTTCTGCTGCTCTCGACGGGAAAGGTCGTCCTCAGCTCGCTCGCGATGCTTGCGGCGCTCGGTTGGATCGGCGCGCTCGGCGTGACGCCTGAGGCGTCGCTCGCCTCACGCGGCTGGTTTCTCTTCGGTCAAATCGCTATAGGCGGCACGGTCTTCGTCGCCGTCGCTCGCATGCTTGGGGTCGAAGAGCTCGATCTCGCGTGGCGCACGATCGTCGCAAAATTCGAACGGAATCTCGTCAGCCCGCCCGAAAACCGGGAAGCGCCTATCGCCTAACGCGGCTGCAATCGGCTTCAATGCAGCAGGCTAGGCTACTTTCAGGAGCAAACCTACCTCGGCCATGCTCTCGATCCTGATGCCGGCGTATAACGAGGCGCAGTCAATCGCGGAAAACGTGTGCGAGACCGTGGACACCATGCGGGCGCTCGGGGTCGATTTCGAGATCATCGTCATCGACGACGGCAGCATGGACGGAACGCATACCGCGGCCAGTGAAGCGCTGCGCGCGTGGCCGGACCGCGTTCGCGTCGTGCGCTGCGCTCGCAACGAAGGGAAGGGTAACGCGCTGATCTGCGGGGCGCTCTATTCTAAAGGCGATTACGTGGCCTTTCTCGATGCGGACATGGATTTGCACCCGGAGCAGTTAGCCGGATTAATGACGATTATGGAAGCGCGAAATGCGGACGCCGTAATCGGATCTAAGTTCCACCCCGATTCGAAAGTCGATTACCCGCCGGAACGAAGGGTCTACAGTTTCCTCTATTACATGCTGGTGCGAACGCTCTTCGGTTTGCCGGTGCGCGATACCCAGACCGGTATCAAACTCTTCAAGCGAGCGGTGCTCGAGCGCGTGATGCCCCGCATTTTGGTCAAGCGTTTCGCGTTCGACCTGGAGCTGCTAGCGAACGTTCATCACTTCGGCTATCGCATCGTCGAGGCGCCGGTCACGGTGAACTTCAAACGCGTCTGCAGCCGCTTGCGTCTGCGCGCGGTGTGGAACGTCTTCGTCGACACGCTGGCAATCTTCTACCGCATGCGGATCTTGCGCTATTACGATCGCCCGGAGCGGTTCGCTGCCGGGTTCGATCGCGCGGCCGGCTCGCACGAGATCGTCGTTCCAGTCGCTATCGGAGAGTAAGCTTACTTGGGGCCCCGTACCGCACTGGTATTGCTGCTACCAGGGCTGGGTGACGCCCTGGCCGCCGGCCCCATTCTGCGCGGTCTGCGCGGCGAAAACTGGACTCTCGATGCCGTGACGATGCACCCGCCGGTCAGCGCCTACCTGCGCGGCCTAGGAATCGTGCGCGACGTCGCGCAGCTTCCGCTTCGTCCCACGGCGCTCGACGCGCTTCGATGCGTGCGCGGCCTGCGTCCGCGCCGATACGATGCGGCGATTCTTCCTTTCCCGGCAACGCGATGGCAATACGCGCTCATTGCGCGCGCGGTCGGAGCGCGCAAACTCTGGATGCACGAGTACGGTGGCGCCGCAAGCGCGATCGCAATGACCACCCGTAACCTGCGCGTTCCGCTGCGCGGCGGCCACCGGCTCGGCGAGAACCTGCGGCTGGCCCGGGCATTGGGCTTGCCACCCGACGCAAACGAGCTTCAGTATTGGATCCCGGAGTCGTGGCGTGCCGCCCGTGTCCCTGGGACGCTGGGGATTCATCCGGGCTCGATGGCATGGAAGGGGAACGAGGTCAAGCGTTGGCCGTACGAACATTTTGCTGCGCTAGCACTCGCAGAGGCAGCGCGCGGACGCAGTGTCCGGTTTTTTCTTGGACCGCACGAAGAGCGCGAATGGGAACGCGCCGAGCAAGATTTTCGCGGCAACACAAGAATCAGCATCGTTCGCGAGCCGCTTGTGGAGGCCGCGCGGCTCTTGGCGGAGTGCGAAGTCTTCGTCGGCAACGACGCAGGGTTCAGTCATCTTGCGTCGGGCCTCGGCGTCAAGACACTCGCGATTTACGGCATGACCAGCGAGATTCGAGGTGCTCCTATCGGACCCGCGGTAGCCTACCGCCCGTCGCTCTGCCCAGCGTGCCATGACGAAGGTCTGCGTGGCTTTGAGTGCGTGCGTAACATCGGCTACCGGTGCATCGTGCGCGACATTGAGTACGATGCCGTGCGCGAGAAGGTCGACGAACTCTTTGAGGCGCCGCCTGTCGAGCAGCAAGTCGCTTTGGAAGGTCCATACCGGCTATACGGAAAGGCTTACGCGTGAACGAGCAGACCGCCGAGGGTAGCGGGCCGGCCGCAAGGCCGATTGCCGCCGCGCTGCGCGCGATCGGTCTGGATCGCCCTCTTCCGGCGGCGCTGCAAACCGCCCTCGTTCCGGCGCTCTTCGCTGCACTAGCCCTGCTCGTAACGACCGGTTACGGCAGTGGCGTTCAGCTCAATGACGGCCAAGCCGGGCTGCACATCAATCCGCTTGAATTCCTTAGCCGGTTGCTCCATGCGTGGAATCCGGCGCTCGCGATGGGAACGCACACCGGCTTCTGGGTTCCGTACCAGACGCCGTACTCGTGGGCCTACGGGCTCGCCCAGTTCTTGCACGTTCCTCAAGATTTTGCCCAGCACGCGGCGGTTTTTTTAGTCTATCTCGGCTGCCTATGGTCGATGTACTATTGTCTGCGAAGCGTCGCGCCGTGGTTGGACGAGATTTCGCGTATCGCCGGGTCGATCGCTTATCTCTTCAATATGTACGTTGCGCTGAACTCGCAGGCGCAGATCGTGTGGCTCCTCACGTACGGGACGTTGCCTGCGATGGTCGGCGTTATGGCACGCGCGATGCGCGGCGAGATGAATCTCTGGCGCGCGGCGCTCGCCATCGCCTTGCTCGTGCTCGTTGGCGGCGGCATCAATCCGCCGTTGGTTGCCATCAACGTGATCGTGCTGGCGATCTTCCTGATCGTCACGATCGCGCTCGATCCCAAACCCGCGGCGGCGATTAATCGCACGGTGCCAATAATCGTCGCGGCCTCCATCGCTACGGTCGCGATCAATCTTTACTGGCTCGTTCCGTTCGTCGATTACTTCCGAGGCGTCTGGCTCAACGGCGTGCTGAGCGAGGCGCCATCGATGCACAACGCGGCGACGTCTTTTGCCAACGTGCTGCGCGGACTGGGTCACTGGGCAACGTTCGTCTCGTTTGCCGGGCGGGCGTACTTTCCATGGGCCGCCGCGTACGCGCAGGGTCTGTTCGGCGCCCTGCTTTGGTTCGTTCCGATCGTCGCGCTCGCCGGCATCGCCTTCCGTCGCAATCAGCGCCCCGTAACGCTCTTCTTTTTGCTCGTGACGATCGTCTCAGTGCCGATCGTCGTCGGCTACTACCACGATGAGATCGGCGATGCCGTCACGACGCCGCTCTACGATCAGTTTTATCGCAACTTCCCGGGCTTCCAGATGTTCCGCTTCTCCTACAAGTGGGTGGCGGGCGTCGAATTCGGCATCGCCGGCCTTTACGCGCTCGGCGCCTTCGCGATGCTGACCGCATTGCGCGAGCACATCGCCAAGCTGGGGACGTTCGAACGCAGAAACTGGGCGTGGCTCGTTTCTGCCGCCCGGACCGCGATCATCGCGCTGCCGATCCTCATCTTCATTCCCGTGCTCGCGAGCAAGATGAACTATCCGGGACAGCCGATTCCGTCGTGGGAGTATCGTGAGAGCGCACTGGTCGGAAGCAACCAGGGACAGCGCGTGGCGCTCTTTCCCACACAGTTTCTCGAGCAGTTCGATTGGGGCAACCCGCAGTTCTACATCGAGGACTCGCTCGTCAGCCGCCCGTTGATCATGGGGCTCTTAGGCAGCGAACCTTCGGAAGGAACCGACATGTGGGTGCGCCGAGCCTATCGCGCGACACGCGAAGGCCTCGACTTTTCAGCCGACATGTTCCGCGCGATGGGCGTCGACACGATTCTCGAGCGAGACGACTTCATACCAGCGATCGACTTCAGCTCGCCGGGCGAATGGAAATTCAACAGCACGACGCTGACGCACGATCTGCTCAATCGCATCGTCGGAGCGGCTCCGTCCCGCGTGGACGGTCCGCTACGCACGTATCACCTCGATCATGCGCTGCCGTTGTTCTACGGCGTAACCCATCCGGTAATCAGCACGCTGCCGACGTTCTCGGATGCGTATCTCGGCGACGTGAAGGCGATGGCGAAGGGGCGTGCGCAATTCGATCCGCCGACGCGCTCCGCGGACGAATTCACGGCGGCGATGCAGTCCCTGTCGCCGATTCTTCCCGGCTCCGCCGAGCAAGTTCGCGACCTTGCCGTCAATGAATCGCTGGCGCATGGCATCCGAGTCCATCCGCCTTCGGCCGACGCCGCTTGGTTAACGCGCTTCAACGTGAAGAGCGGTGGTGTCTACGCCGTCTTCGCGCTCGATCAGTCACTGCTCTTCGATCGTCCGTCGCCGCAGACGCTCGAGGTCGACGGCAAATACCTCCCGCTTCAAACCGCAGGCGGCGCATGGACTCAGTACAGTAACATCGGTCTGACGCCGGGCTCGCACTGGGTCTCGGACGGCTATCTCGATCCGGATCTCATCGTTGCGATCGTCAGCGTCGACGATCTCCGCGCGTGGGAGGATCGCATCGCTGCGCTCGAGCGCGCGCTGCCGCAAAATCTCGCGACCGCCAGCCTCGTCTATGCGACGAAGGCCACGGTCAACGTTCCGATCTCCGGAGAGTATCGAGTTGCGGCAACGGCGGTCGGACCGTACGGTCCCGACGGAGTCGTGCGGACGCGGGTCGTGAAGGGCTCCGCGGCGCGAACCTTCCCCACGAGTCTCGGCGCGACGTTGCCGTATATTTTCGGAAACGGGGTCGCGGCTACGTCCGGGTTGATGATGCCGCCGCAATGGTATAGTGAGGATCCTACGGCCTATTCGTGGCAGCGCGGCGACCCGATTTCATGGTTTCTGTTCGCCCGTCACTCGCACGTGCGCGTCTTCGTACCGGGGCAGGATGCGGTGCAGACGAACGTGACGCTGCGCGTGAGCCGCTTGCAGGTTTCCAATCAGCTAACGGTGAGCAGCGGTAGCGGCTCGCCTGCAACCGTCACGTTACCGGGTGCCGCCGCTAGCGATCAAGAGTACGACACCGTCGATCGGCTCGACGGCCCCGTCCCGGTCGCGATTCATTTCCCGCTCTCACTGCGTCCCGGTTGGAATGACGTGGTCTTCGACTTTCATGTGAGGCCCGGCGAGCGCTACGATCTTGGGCCGGACGTGATAGCCGCCGCGGTTGCCCCCGATCTGACGTTTATGAAGGTCGCGGATGCCGGCGCGTCGGCGGCCATCGCCGACCGCGAGTTTCTTTCCGTGCGGCTCGCCAATCCGCCGGCGGCGCTAACGGGAGATCCCGAAATCATGGGAACGCTTTCGAACACGGGGTCGGTCGGAGCGTCACTCGCCGTGGCGCTCGAGGATCGCGGAAGCGTCATTTATCGCGTCTTCCCGATCTCACGCGACGGCTCGTTCGACATCAACTTCCTGCACGCGTTTCCAAACGGCTGGAGCGATAGCTCGCTGCGAATGACCGGCATCTGGCTTCTTTCCCGCGGCGCGAATCCGAAGCTCACGGATCTCTACTATAACCTGCATGCGCTACCCGGCGAAAATTTACGTCGGCCGCAATCACTGCGTTCGCTTCCGTACAAGATAGACGGCAAGTTGGTAGGAGCCGCGCCGGTCTTCTTGACACGCGGCCGCCACACAATCGTCAGCGCGGACAAACAGGTTAAGGTTGGATTGGTCACGATCGATCCGGCGACGCGTCCGCGAACGCGCGACTTTCCCGTGCTCTGGCAGCGCCATTCCAGCACGTCGATCGGCGTTACGGTGAAGAGCAGCGCGAGCCCCTTCTTGCTGGTTTTCAACGAAGCGTATCATCCCGAGTGGAGCGCAACGCTCAACGGCGAAGTTCTGCCCCACGTCATCGTCAATGGCGTCGCCAACGGCTGGATCGTACCCAGCCTCCCCGCGAGCGGCCAAATCACGTTGAGTTTCGCGGGTCAGCAGTACTACGTGATTTCCGGAGCGATATCGGTGATCGCTCTGCTGATTATGATCACGCTGGCGTGGGCTCCGGATTTGTGGCCCGTCGCGCCCGATCGTTGAATCGCGCAACGTTCGCATGGGCGGTCGGACGCGCCCTGCGCCTTGCAATCGGAACCTGCGTCGTCGCGCTAGTTCTTGCGACGACCCTTTCTGGAGGTGCGGGCGAACGCTTCGCCACCACCGCCTATCTCGCCGCAGTCTTTGCAGCCGGGGCGCTCGCGATCGGGCGCTTTTTGCCTAAGGCGGACGCTGAGGCAACCGCGAGCGAGGTCCCCCCATTTGCCGCGTTCCTCGGCAACTCCGTTGCCGTCATCATCTTCGTCAGCATCATTGCCGCTCTCGTCTCGCAGCCCGGAGCCGAAAGCTTTGCTCTTGCCGCTTGCGCCGTGCTGGTCGTTGTCGCGGTGCTCAGGCGACGCGGCGTGATCGCCGCGTTCAATGCCGCGCTTACGCGCGGCGGCACGCTCGTCGCCGCGTCCCGATACGCGGTGCTCGTCGCGGTTTGCGCGTTGGCGATGGGCGCGCTGCTGGGAGGCTATGCCGCAGAAACGATGGTGATCTTTGCGTTTCGCGTTGCCGTTATTGCGACGCTGTTGGTCGCGGCGTCGCTGGTCGTGCCGACGAAGGCCGGGATTTGGCTGCAAACCACCTACTCGCGAACGATTCGCTCGCTGGATCGTTTGACGCGCGCATTCGTCTTCGAACGGACCGCCAGCTATGCGGCGATCGTCGCGGTTGCGGCGATCGTTCCGGCGACGTTACTTCCTGCGGGATACGCCGAGCCGTTTGCGATTGTGGCATATGCAGCCGCCGTTGCCGCCGCATTCGGGGTTGCGATGGAGTGCCGCCGATTGCGGTCCTAACAGGCTCCGCAAAAACTCCCGGCGCCATCTCGAACCTGCTAACTCGATCGCTCGCACTGGCAGCCGCGCTGCTCTTTGCGATTTTCGTTGGCGCGAAGGGCGTTCCGACGCTCCGCCACGATTGGACGTGGCCCATCGACGGCAGTGCGATACCCTCGTTTGCCAGCGCTTCGTTTAACGGCTGGCTCTCCGATTCGCTTGGAGCCGCGAACCCGCACCCGACGACATATCTGATCGCAGTCCCGATCGTCGCCGTCATGGGGATTGCCGGTCCCCTCGTCGCGCTGATCTTCTTTGCAGCGGCGACGGGCTATGCGTGCATGCGTGCCAGCGCGCGCGCCGCCGCGGAGTGGGGCGCGCAGTGGCCGTGCGCCGCGGGGATCGGCTGCTTCGCGCTCTTCAATCCGTGGGTCTATAACCAGGTCGTCGCGGGGCATCTCGTCATGGTGCTCGCTTATGGCGGCCTAATCGGGCTCTTTGCCGAGATGCTCCGGGGGCGTTCGGCGTCGCCGGTTCGGCTCGCCCTTTGGATCGCGCTCGTCGAAGCGCAACTCCAATTTTTCATTTTGGCGATGCTCGCACTCGTCGTATTTGCGTGTGCCACGCGAAAGTGGCTTCCGCCGGCTGCCGGCATCCTCGTCGCATTACCCTCGATCGTCGGTTTAATCGCCGAACGCGGTACGCTGCTGAATATACCGTACGAGTTTGAGTGGCAGACGAATCAGTCGGTCGCGCCCGGTCCGCTACTGGGACTTGGGGGATACTTTGCCGGTTACGCGGATCGTCTCGGCGCGATAGCGTCGATCGCGGTCTGGATCGTGCTTGCGCTTGCGCTTATCGGCGCGGTCGCTTCGCATCGGCGGATTGCGGCTTCGATCATCTTTGCCGCAGCCGCCGTGTTCTACGTCGCGATTCTGGGCGTGCACGGACCTCTCGCGATTCCCTACGAGTGGATCGTCCGCAACGTTCCGGAGAGCGGCGTGTATCGAGAGTTGTACGACGGGGCCGGGATCGTCGCCGCTTTGCTCGCACTCCTCGCGTGCGCGGCGGCGGCACGCATACGCGCCTTCGGTTATGCCGCGCTTGCGGCCGGCGTAACGTTGCCGATCGCTTGGGGGTTCCATCCGCCGAGCGACCTTTGGATCGGCTCGGCGTCCTATCCGCATCCGGTCGTTGCGGCGGCGCCCTTCACGCGCGTCGCACTTCTTCCGGCGTTTCAACCGCTCGCATTGCAAACCGGAAGCGGCGACGGTGCGGATCCCGATGCCTTCGTTTATCCGCACGTCGTGCCGGCACTCAACGAATACTTTCCAACCTATCCGGCCGATATGGCGCTCGCGCAATACGAACAAACCGGCGATGACGGACCACTGCGGGCACTTGGTGTAAACAAAATCCTGCCGCGTCCATGGCTCGTCTCGAAAACGCAAGGCGGAATTGGGCTCGCGGGGGTGTCGCTTGCCCCGGCCGCGCCGCGCCCCGCCACTGCCGTTGCGCGTGAGTTGAACGGCGCGACGCCGCTAGTATCCGAATGCGGCGCGCCGCGCGTCGTCGATGTCGGCGCGCCGCTGGGCGCCTGTAACGTGTTCTTCGGCGATATGCCGGGATACGAAACGATTTCCGCGATCGCGCCGCCCAGCGACTCCATCGACGCGCGCACGGCATGGATCGATGCGCGCCTTACGTTTTCCGAAGCCCCCGCGCTCGCGCAAGCGTTGGGCGGCGCGCTGACGCAATCGACCGTGCCGTGGACCGTCGAGCCAAACTCGTGGTTGCTCGCGTACGTGCGCGGAGCGCTGCGTTCGGCGGATGACAGAACGCTTGCAAAGTCGTCCGGTTCGTTTGTCTGGATTTTGGTACCGCCCCAGACAACCGCCGTGCAATGTGCGGGGCTCTGCGAGCTCGTGGCGCAAGCGTCGCGGCCTCCGAGTCTTCCGGAGCGGCAGCCTCAACCTGCGGTACGCGTGCTGCCGTTTCGGCAATTGACGCCGTGGCTGTACGTCGTGGACGCGCGCGCTTCGGGACTGCTGCGTTTTAACGAGCGATACAATCCCGGTTGGCTGGCGTTAGCGGCGGGCACGGCGCTGCGTCACGTTCGCGTCGATATGTCGGTAAACGGCTGGTTTCTTACGTCGCCTCAACGCGTCGTGCTCGTGCAGGTGACCGCCGTCGCACAGCTGCTTGCCGAAATTGTCGGAGGCGTTTGCGTTCTCGGCCTACTGAAGGCGCTTGCGAATCGGCCGACGAAACGCGTCCCGCTGCGATGACGACACTCGTACCATTCGTCGACTTAAAGGCGCAATTCCGCTCCTTGCGCGAAGAGATCGTTCCACGCGTTACGCACGTGATGGAAGAGGCGACGTTTGTATTGGGCCCCGACGTCGCACGATTCGAAGCGAACTTCGCATCGTATCTGGGCGTTGCGCACTGCGTCGGCGTAGAGTCCGGGACGGCGGCGCTGCAGTTTGCCTTGGAAGCGCTTGGAATCGGCCAAGGTGACGATGTGATCGTACCGGCAAACACGTACATTGCTTCGGCGCTTGCCGTTTCGGCGATCGGCGCGCGGCCGGTACTCGTGGACGTCGACGGGACCTATTTCATCGACTCGAACCTGCTCGAAGCCGCATTAACACCGCGCACGAAAGCCATCATGCCGGTCCATCTCTACGGCCAGGTAATGCCGATGGATGCGATCGTTGCATTTGCACGGGAGCACGAACTCTTCATCGTCGAGGATGCGTGCCAAGCGCATGGCGCCCGCCGGCAAGGCCGGCGCGGCGGCACGTTCGGCGACGTCGGCTGTTTTAGTTTCTATCCGGGCAAGAATTTGGGGGCGTACGGAGACGGCGGTGCGATCGTAACCGGAGACGCGGAGATTGCGGATCGGCTGCGTCTCATGCGCGATTTCGGACAACGCAAAAAGTACGAACATCTCATCAAGGGCGGCAATTGCAGGCTCGACTCGATCCAGGCGGCAGTCCTCGACGTGAAGCTGACTCATCTCGATGCGTGGAACGAAGCGAGACGCCGACATGCCGATGCATACGATGTGCGCCTTTCGGAAATCGGGATTACGACCCCGGTCCGGCTCTCCGACGAAGGCCACGCGTACCACCTGTACGTCATCGAGGTCGAACGACGCGATCGGGTCGCGCAGGCGCTGCACGAGCGCGGCGTTCAAACCGGAATTCACTATCCGATTCCGATCCATCTGCAGCCCGCGTATTCGGAACTGAACCTGGGCCGGGGCGCGTTTCCACGAACCGAGCGGAGCGCCGAGCGCGTTCTTTCACTGCCCATGTTCCCCGAGCTCACCCACGAGCAGATCGATCTCGTCGTCGACGCGCTCGCGAGCGTGCAGCCGCTGGCCGTCGCCTAACCTAGCGGCGCCTAAGTAAACCCGCGGATGGAGGGCAAGCCGCTCGGCATCGCAGTCATCGGCGCGGGCTACTGGGGGCCGAATTTGGTGCGCAACCTCCACGCATCCGACGAGTGGTCGGTGCGTTACGTCGTCGAGCAGGATCGGGGCCGGCTCGATCGTCTGCTCCGCCTCTATCCGACCATTCGCGGCGAAACCGAAATCGATGCGGTGCTGGCAGACCCGGAGGTCGACGCAGTCGCGCTTGCGACGCCGCCGCGCACGCATCACAGCCTTGCGGCGCAGTCTATAGCGGCAAAAAAGCACGTCCTGGTCGAAAAGCCTCTCGCCGAGTCTTCCGGCGACGCCATCGATCTCTGCGAGCGCGCGAAGGCCGCCGGCGTGCGCCTCATGACCGATCATACGTTTCTTTACACCGGTTCGGTTGAGAAACTGCGCGCGCTTCGCGAAAGCGGAGAGTTCGGCAAGATTTACTACGTCGATTCGACTCGCGTCAATCTCGGATTATTTCAGCAGAGCAACGTCGTTTGGGACTTGGCACCCCACGATGTGTCGATTCTGAACTACGTTCTGGGCGAGGTGCCGCACTCGGTCGCGCTTCAACTTGGCGCGTGCGTCGATCGGTCGGTGCCCGACGTGGCGTTTTTCACGATGTGGTATCCCAGCGGCTGTCTGGCGCACGTCCACCTCAGTTGGCTGTCGCCTGTCAAAGTGCGCCGCACGATGATCTCGGGCAGCCAGAAGATGGCGGTATGGGACGACGTCGAGCCCACGGAAAAAATTTATATTTATGATAAGGGTGTCGTCCTCTCACCGACGAGCTCGACGCTGCAGCAGCAAATGGTTTCGTACCGCTTAGGCGATCTGCACGTTCCTTTGGTCGATAATCGTGAGGCGCTTGGGAAGCTCGTCGCGGATTTTGCCCGTTCCGTTCGGGAAGGAACGCCGACGCGCTCCGATGGCGAGTTCGGCGCGAGCGTCGTGCGCGTGATCGAAGGTGCGCTGCGCTCCGCGGAGCTGGAAGGGTCCAAGGTCGAGGTGTGAGCCCGGCATCCCGGCCGCTGAGATTCTCGTTGATGCTGCCGGTCTTCAACGAAGCGACGCGCCTGCCGGCGATTCTCGATTCGATCGCGCGGCAGCGCTATCCAAAGGACGGCATCGAGCTGCTCGTTGCGGACGGCGGATCGACGGACCAGACGGTCGCCATCGCGCAGGCATTCGGGGCGCGGGTCTTTCACAATCCGATCCGGCGCGCCGAACCCGGCGCCGGAATGCTCTTGGAGAAAGCGACCGGCGACGTGGCCATGTGGCTCGCTGCGGATAACGCCTTTTCGGGCGAAGCGTTCCTTGAAAAAATGGCTGCGCCTTTTGACGATCCGGCAATCACCGGCGCGTTTCCACGTTTGGTCAGCACGGCGCAGGACGGCGGGACGACGCGGTACTTCAATGCGTTCAGCGATCCGTTCAACCACTTCCTTTACGGCGGCGCGACCTCGCCCGCGTCCTACCATCGCACGTATCGCGTCAAACGACGCACGAATGATTACGTCGTCTACGATTTTATGACGGGCCCGTCTCCGCTCGTCGCGCTCGCGCAAGGCTTCACAATGCGCCTTCCGTATCGCAAGCCGTCCGGCACGGAGGAGGACGACGTCGCTCCGGTCGAGATGCTGCTTGCTCGTGGCGCGGAGATCGCGTACGTCGAGAGTGCCGCGCTCGAGCACCATACGGTGCGCGATATCGGCGATGCGCTGCGCAAATTCGGGCCGCGCTTTCGCGCGCGCCTCACAGATTCACAACAGCCAATGTGGGGACGGCTGCAATCGACCGCGCGCGGGCAGCGCCTGCGCGCGTACGTTTGGCCGTTCTATTCCGTTAGCTTGCTTCTACCCGCGTTCGCTGCCGTGGGCGGTTTGGTGCGAGACCGGCGTTTGGAATGGCTCTACCATCCGTTCGTCAGCGCGGCGTTCGGCTTCGAGTTTTGGCGGCAAGCCGCGATCGTGGCGGCGCAGCGGCTCAAGCGAAGTGCCTAAACGGACGTCGCCCGTTCGATTTTCGAAGACCTCGCTCCAGTAACGCATCATCGTCACCCCGTCTTCGTGCCGGCCCAGCTGATCCGCGATTGGTCTGCCTTGGATCGTATCGATGAGCAGCGATGCGAAATTAATGCCGGCCGCCGTCGTGAGCGCAAGCGTGCCGGAAAATCGCGGATTCATCTCGATAATCGAAAAACTGCCGTCCGTGCGAAGCATGCCTTGAACGTTTGCCGGGCCCTGCAGGCCCATCTGCTCGACGACGCTTCGGGCGATGCCCTCGATGACCGGATGCCGGTACGTACGCCCCTTCACCGAAACGCCGGCTTTGATCGCGATCCGCTCGCGCGGAACGGCGGCGACGACGCGTCCGGGCACCGCAGCAAAACAATCGACCGTGAACTCCGTCCCTTCGACGGCTTCTTGCACGATGAGATCGTCGCGATCCCGCGCCGTTTCGTGCAACGAATGGAGACTCTCGATTCGAGACGTCCCGACCGAGCCCGAGCCTCGGCGCGGCTTCAGGTAGACCGGGAATCGCTCGACGGTCATATCGGCGCGGTATGCGACGGTGGCCGGACCCGGTATGCCGATCTTCTGCAAGTACGACGCAAATTCGAGTTTGTCGCCCGCGCGCACGACGATCTCGCGCGGCGGCAGGAGCAGACGGCAGCCGATCGATTCAAATCGTTCGCGCGCGTCGTCGAGCGGCAAAAACTCGCTCTCGACGATCAGCGGCACGAGCAGGTCGATCTTCAGGCGTCTCGCCGCCTCGAGACAGCGCGATGCGAAATCCGGCTCGCCGGCGTGCGGAAGGAGCACGAACTCGTCGACGAAAGCGCGCGTCGCGCAGAGCGGACTCATATCGCCTGCGGCAACGAACGCGACGCGGCCGTCGTCACGCATCGCCTTGATGAGCGACTGCGCGGTCACCGTACCCGCCGCGGTGATCATGACGCGGCGCACGGGCGCGCTATCGCTACTGTGCATCGTGCGGATCCCAGTGCATCGTCAGATCCTTGGGGCCGATCGGACCGGGATGCCGGTAGATGAAGAACTGATTATCGGGTCCCACATAGACCGTTTCGAGAGTGAGCGGATCTTGCCCGTAAAAGACGACGGCATTGGTCGTTCGATCGTAGACGGCGCGCCAGTGATAACCCGAAGGCAGATGCGTATAGCTGTAGTTTTGCGCCGCCCTGCACCCCGCTAACGCGATGCAGGCGCCGGCTAGTAAGGCGGCCTTAGTACGCCCGGACGTTTCGGAGCCCGGCGGCTTTAAACGCGACGGCGACCGATTGCGCGTCGGGGCCGGCGTCCGAATATAGAACCACGCAGCGACCCTCAGCAACCGCGTCGCCGAAGTTATCGACTTCATCCGAAGGAATGTCGAAGCCGGCAAGGTAGCGCCGCGTCGGATCGTCCTGATGCTCGAAGGATTCCAGCGTCGGTCCCCGGTTGTCGATACCCGGCACGCCCGTTCCACCTGAGTCCGGGATGACTCCGGTGCCGTGCGTCATGTCGTCGGCGAGCGAGTTGTCCTCCATGTCGGCGATGACGTCGACGAACTCCAGTTGCGAACGCCCCTCGTCGTCATCGCGCACGTTCGTGCTGACGACTTTCACTCTGCTCAAATCGATCTGCTGTGCTGCCAGCGCACTCTCCAGCGCCTTTGGATCGGTGCCGGAAAAGATGCCGACGACTAGGCCTGATGCCACGCTTGTATTCCTTTAACGTTGGTAAAGCCGGATGGCGTGGGCCAGCCGTTCGACGCCCAGCCGGATATTCTTTTCGGAAGCGTTGGAAAAGTTCAGCCGCATGCCGTCGTGAACGTTTCGTGCCGGATAGAAGTTGACGCCGGGCACGAAGACGACTTTCGACTCCGCCGAAATTTTTAGCAGCTCCGTCGTGTCGACGCCGGGCACCGTCACCCAGAGGAACATGCCCCCTGCCGGCCGTGTAAAGCGCGCGCCCTCCGGCATGAAGTCCGCGAGCGCCTCGGCCATGACGCCGCGGCGGTGTGCGTATGTTTGCGCGATGCGGCGAACGTGCGAGTCGAACGCGTCACCGTCACTGACGTATTCGTGAAAAACGTACTGCGCAAACGTTCCGCTGTGCAGATCGGCGCCTTGTTTCGCCAGTACGATCTTTTCGCGGATGGCATCGTCTTGCACGACCAGCCATGCGATACGCATGCCGGGGGCCATGATCTTGCTGCCGGTTCCCGAGTAGAGAATTGGTGCCGTCGAATGATACGAAACCAACGGCGGCAGATCGGTGCTCTCAAAGCGCAGCTCGCCGTACGGATCGTCCTCGACGATCGGAAGTCCGAAGTGCTCGCAGATGCGCACGACGATTTCCCGCCGGCGTCCAGAAAGCGTCCGTCCCGTTGGGTTCTGAAAGTTCGGAACGAGATAGAGAAATTTTGGAAACGGATCGGCGCGCTCGAGCACGCGATCGAGCGACTCCGGAATGAGCCCGTCTTCGTCCGTATCGACGGTCAAATACCGCGTTTGGTATGCATCGAATGCTTGGATCGCGCCAAGGTATGACGGATCTTCGAGAACGACGTGATCGCCCGGATCGAGAAATATTTTTCCGACGAGGTCGAGGCCTTGCTGCGAGCCGTTGACGATCTGCACCGCCTCGGCGGAGAAGATACCGCCGAACCGGCGCGTGAGACGCTCGGCGACCCAGATGCGCATCTCGGGAATGCCTTCCGTGACGCTGTACTGAAGCGCGGCGGAACCCAAGCGTTCCATCACGCGCTGTGCCGCTCGTGCAATCGCCTCGATCGGGAAGAGTTCGGGCGCCGGAAGGCCGCCGCCGAATGAGATGACGTCGGGCTGCTGCGTCACCTTGAGCATCTCGCGAATGGTCGACGCCCGTAGATGCGCCGTCCGCTGCGCGAACTGCGCCGCTCGCGAGATGGTGGTCATACGGGTAATTTATGCGGTCGGCATTGGGGGTCCGCTAATCTGGCCTGCGAACGACTCGCCCGCGAAAGAAAGAATCGTGGCACCCAGGCCGATCAGCCCGACGAAGATGAGCACCAGCGTGCCGATGACCGGCACGAGCTCGGCGGCGGAGATCAGTATGATGCCCGCCAGGAGCGCGACCAGCGGCGAGGGCGTGGTCGAGGGACTAATCAGCTCGCAGAGCCGCCGTCCGATGAGCAGCGCCAGCGCCGCCGTGCCGAGGAAGACGCCGGCGAGCACGAAGACGAATTCGAGCAGAATCAGTGGGATCAGCAAGATCGTGATGGCGAGCAGAACGGCCAGTGGAATCACCGCTACGCAGCCGAGGACGCCGGCCGCGACGCTGAGGCCGGGATGCCGCTCCAGCCGGTCGAGCACCATCCGAGTGCGCAGCGGAAAGATCAGAAAGACGAGCAGCGCCAGCAGGTTCCAGGATAGCCGCCAGAGCAGCCGGTGATCCGGAACGAATGGATTGTACGGCGCCTCCGACGGAGCCCAGGGGACGACGGCTTGGGTAACGGCGCCGCCGAGTTGGTTAATCTGCCCGGTCACAATGCCGCCCGGACGAGGATCGTAGTTTCCGCCGATCACGTTGACGTCGCCTTCGACGATGCCGGCGATGGTCGCGTCGCCGAAAATAACGTTGAGGTCGCCGTCTACCACCTGGCCCGGCTGGACTACAACCGATCCGAAATAGGTGCCGCCATGATAGACGGCTTGAACGTCAGCCCAAGCGGGCGCACACGACAAGCCGATCGCCGCGCCGATGCAAACGATCAGAAATATCAAGCGCCGTTTCACGAGCGGGGGCCTCGTCCGAGATAGAGCGCCAGCAGCGGCCGCAGCCGACGATACGCAAAAAACGTAGCCGCTAACAGCACGGCGTCAATCATTAGGACGGCGGTCACGGCCGCCGCGGCGAGCGGCGTTGCGGGCGCGAGCGCGTGCGTCGCGGCGCCGAGCGCTGCGAGATCGCGCTCTGCGAAGAAGAGCGATGTCGAGCCGATTTGCGCCAAATCGTGCCATCGCAGAAATGCCGCCGCGGCCAACCCCCATGCCGCCAATAAATATAGAAGAAGCGCGACGCCCAGCCGGTGACGCCGGGGGACGTGCGGGCGAGACCCTGCGGTTGCGGAGACGACCGCGGCGGTGATGTCGCCTGCGACGCCGGGCGGCCGGGCCGTGGTCAAAAGAGCGTCCACGACGCGTAGCTCGTCGAGCAGCCGCGCGCAGCCGGAACATCCGTCCAGATGCGCGGCCACTTTACGGCCCTCGCGCGTCCGCAGAGTCCCCTCGAGAAAGTCGTCGAGCAACGGCTCACACCAGGAGCAGCGCACTCGATCCTCTCCGTTGCGCGACGATATGCAGCGCGTCGATTGCCCGCCGCTCGCGCTCGTGCATCTTCTTGGTCAGGGCGATCTTGCCGCGGTGAATCAGCGTCTTGACGTTGCCGAGCGAAAGTCCGAGCGTGCTCGCAATCGTCTGATATTCCATGTTGTCGAAATAGCGCAGTGCCAAAACCGTGCGCATGCGCTCGGGCAACTCGGCGAGGGCGGCGCGCAGCTCGCGCTCGGCCTCTTCGCGCAGCACGCCGCGCGCGGGGTCCACCTGCGGCGACGCGTCGGCAAGCGTGCTTTCGAGGGTTTGGTCTTCTCCGAGCTCCTGCATCTGCGGAGCGCGCAGTGACTTGGCGAGATGCGTTCGAATCACGTTTCTTGCGATTTGGTAGATCCAGGTCGAGAACTTACCGAGCTGCGGGTTGAACGTGCCGATGTGCGCGTACGCACGTAAGAAGGTCTCCTGCGATAAATCCGCCGTTTCCGACGAGTTTCGCACCGTCGCGCCGATGAAGTTTGCGATCCCGCGCTTATAGCGATCGACGAGCACGCCGAAGACCTCTCTTTCCCCGGAGCGCACTCGATGTACCAGAGCTTCGTCGCTCTGATCATGGAATGCCATTCTCCCTCGATTCGGTTTCTCTGGCGGTTTCTACCTAGCCCAGCGCCGTTTGTTACGCCCTGTGAAGCGATGCAAGCGTCGGGTTTGCCGCGTCGCGGCGCGACAGGATGGGCCGGCGGTCCTCCAGCGGCCACGCGATACCCAGCTCGCTATCGTTCCAGGCAATCGCGATTTCGGTGGCCGGGTCGTACGCGGCGCTCTGCTTGTATGCGAAGATGGTCTCGTCTTCGAGGGCTAGGAAACCGTGGAGAAAGCCTGGCGGCACGTAGATTTGACGCCCGTCCGCGGCCGTTAGCGTCGCTCCCCACCATTGGCCACACGAGCGGCTCATCGTTCGCGCGTCTACGATGACGTCGAAGACGCTGCCGCGAACGACGCTAACCAGCTTGGCCATGCGCAGGTCGCCGTGCAGGCCTCGCAGCACGTCGCGATGCGAAAGCGAGACGTTATCCTGTACGAAACTTTCGGTGATGCCGTACGCTCGATAGCGTTCGAGCGAATACGTTTCTTTGAAGAAGCCACGCTCGTCAATAAACGCGTGCGGCGTCAGCATCAGTGCCCCTGCGAGAGGTAATTTCTCGACCTCCATGAGAAGGGGCATACTATGAACGGCAGTATGAGTCCGCCTGGCACGTTCGTGCTTCGGCGCGGGCTCGAGCGCCTTCGCACGAGCGCGATGCTCAAGCAGAGCCTGCTGGTCTTCGCAGCGAGTATGGTGCTGAACCTGTGCAACTTCGCCGCACATGCCATTGCAAGCCGCGAGTTGGGTGTCGTGGTTTACGGCGGGCTGTACGCGTTGATCAACGCTGCGCTAATTGCCGCACTTCCCGCAGCCTTCGTCGGCCCGGTGGTCGCGCAGCTGGCGGCCGAGTTTCGCGCACTGCACGACGACGGTCACTTGCGCGGTCTGACCGAAAGCGTCACCGAGGGATTTGCCCGACTCGGGCTGCTCTACATGGTGATCGCCGCATTCGCGGCGATTCCGTTCTCGTGGTTCCTGCACGTTCCGGTTTGGTCGGCACAATTCGTATGTTTAATCGCCGGCGCGGGAATCTACCTCAGTGCGCTTCGCGCGGTGGCACAAGGCACGCAAGACTTCATAGGCTTCGCGCTCTCCAACTCGATCGAAGGCATCGCGAAGGTGATCGGCATCGGCGTGCTGCTGGCCGTCGGACTCAAACTCGGCGGCGGCATCATCGGATTCTTCGTTGGTCCGCTTTGCGCGCTCTTTTTCCTCGGGATGCGCTTGCGCAAACGGTACTCGGTCGCCGCCTCGCGCAGCATCCGCTACGATTGGCGGCGCATCGTCAATGCGAGCGCCGGCTCCGCCTCGGCGATGATCTCGCTCGCGCTCATCGGCTCGGCCGACGTCGTCTTGGTCAAGCACTATTTCGATCCGCACGATGCCGGTCTCTATGCAGCCGCTGCGCTGGGCGGAAAAATCCTACTCTATCTCGTCGGCTTTATTCCGACCGTTCTGCTCCCCCAGGCGGCCGATCGCCACGCACGCGGCGCGCAGACGCGCGAAGTCTTAGCCGGCAGCTTGTTGATGTTTGCCGTCGTCGCGGCCTTCGGGCTCTTCGTCTTCAGGTATTTCGGTCTCACCGTGCTGCACGCGCTGGTCGGCCATGCCTTCGACGCTGCGGCACCGCTGCTCGTCACGTACGGCTTGGCAATGGTGCTGCTCGCGCTGACGAATTCGCTGACCTATTATGGAATCGCGACGCACCGGCTGGCCTTCACCGTTCCGCTCTTAATATGCACGGTCGGGACGCTGGCGGCGATCGTTGCAATCCATCCGAACCTCGCGACGGTCGTTGAAATCCTGGTCGTTGGTAACGCAGTGGGGACGCTCGCGGTTGCCGTCGCGCTCGTCGCTCAGCAGAATACGAGCGGGCGTCGCTCGACCGTGTGACCCGCGTTCTCTTAATCGGAGGCTCCGGCCGGCTCGGTACGGCGATTCGAACGAAATGGAGCGATTGCGAGATCGCCGCGCCACCGCATGACGAATGCGACATCGCCGACGCCGGCGCAGTGCGCAGCGCTCTCGACGATTTTCGCCCAGAGGTGTTCGTCAACGCGGCGGCATTTCACGACGTCGACCGATGCGAGGACGAGCCTCGGCAAGCCTTTGCGATCAATACGGCGGCGGTCGGTACCGCGGCACGGTACGCGCGCGACCGCGGCGTCGTCTTTGTGACCATCAGCACGGACTACGTTTTCGACGGTGACGCGCGGGAAGCGTACGGCGAGGAGCACGCGCCGCATCCGATTTCTTTTTACGGCGTCTCAAAACTCGCCGGCGAATATCTCGTGGAATCCTTGCACATGGGTGCGTACGTCGTTCGCACGTGCGGTCTCTACGGAACCGCTGGCACGCCCACGCGTCCGTCGTTGATCGACCGCGTGTTGGCGTGGAAGCCGGGCGACGCACCGCTGCGCGTCGTCGCGGACGTGGTTGCGTCTCCGACGTTTGCGGGAGATCTTGCCGAGGCGTTGCGGCGGTTGATCGCAACGGAATCGTACGGACTCTATCACGCGGCGAACCCGGGACCGGTCAGCTGGTACGAGTTTGCGCGCGAGGCGGCGCATCAGGCCGGACACCAGACGGCGATCGAGCCGATCTCGGTGGCACAGTGGAAGCAGCGGGCGGCGCGGCCGCACTTTTCCGCACTGCATAACGCGAAGCTCGAGGCGCTGGGAATTGCGATGCCTTCCTGGCAAGCCGGCATCGCGGCATATCTTCGGAGCCGCTGACAGAGGAGAGATTCCATCGCGCTCCGGTTAAGATAGGCAGCCGCCATGGAATGCGCTGATGGAACTTAAGATCGACCGCACGCGCGTCGATCGTTGCCGGAAGCTTGCCGCCGCGATTGCGGATCCGGTCGAATCGTTCATTGCGGCGCATTCGACGGTTTCAGTCGAGCGCGCGGTGCTGCGTCTGCTCGGCGTCGACGGTGTCACCCCCGAGGACGTTCCGCTGCCCAATGCCGTCGTGGATTCGATTTCGGAGAGAGAGCTGGGGTGCGGCGCCGCAATGCACTTTGCGCGAGCCCTTGCCGAAACCGGCCTCGAGCCGCTCGCACTTGCGCGCGCGTTGACGGAGGGAAGCGTCACGCTCGGCCAGTTCGCGACGACTCCGGCGGCCGCAGCCCGTGGTGCACTGCGTCCGTACGTCGACGCGGCGTTGGCTCGCATCACCGCGCAGCGCGAAGAACGTGCCGCACGGCTCGCGCAACTGCCTCAGCTTCCGCCGCCGCTGCTCTACGTTATCGTTGCGAGCGGAAACATCTACGAAGATCGAACGGCGGCCGTCGCTGCTGCGGAAGCCGGCGCGCAAGTCATCGCGGTCATTCGCTCCACCGGACAATCGCTGCTCGACTTCGTGCCGTTTGGTCCGACGACGGAGGGCTTCGGCGGCACCTATGCGACGCAAGCCAACTTCGCGATCATGCGGGCGGCGTTGGATGAAGTGAGCGAACGGCTCGGCCGTTACGTCATGCTGACGAATTACGCGAGCGGGCTCTGCATGCCCGAGATCGCGGTGATGGCGGCCTTCGAGCGGCTCGATATGCTGCTCAACGATTCGATGTACGGCATTCTTTTTCGCGATATCAATATGAAGCGCACCTTCGTCGATCAGCATTTCAGCCGGATGCTCAACGCCTATTCGGGTATCATCATCAACACCGGCGAAGACAACTACTTGACGACCGCCGATGCGGTCGATCAGGCTCCGGCGGTCTTGGCGTCGCAGTTCATCAACGAAGAATTCGCGCATCGCGCCGGTCTGCCGGATCGCCAGATCGGGTTGGGCGATGCCTACGAGATCGATCCGGATCGCGAAGACGGCTTCCTTTATCAGGTCGCGCAGGCGCAGCTCGCGCGCGAAATCTTCCCCGACGCGCCGTTGAAATACATGCCGCCCACCAAGCATATGACCGGCGACGTCTTCAAAGGTCACCTCATCGACGCGATGTTCAATCTTACTTCCGTGATGACCGGTCAAAGCATTCATCTCTGCGGCATCCTCACCGAGGCGATCCACACGCCGTTCTTGGGCGATCGCGCGCTCTCGCTGGAAAACGCCCGGTATATCATGAGCACCGCTCGTCACTTCGGCGACGAAGTGGTGCTGCGGCCGGGCGGCAAGATCGAGCAGCGCGCGCAGGCCGTCTTGAGCGAATGCGAGGCGCTGCTGGAGCGCGTCGCAACGATGGGACTGATGAAGGCGATCGAAGCTGCAAGTTTTGCCGACGTCTCGCGTACTCCCGACGGCGGACGCGGTTTCGAAGGCGTTTTCGCGCGTGCCTCCGATTACTATAATCCCTTCGAAGAAACCCTCAAACCCGCGACGGTGTCGCCTTGAGTCGCTTGGTCAAGCCGTACGGCGACACGCAGGACGACGGGAAAGTCCAACTCTCTTTTACGCTGCCGGTCGAGTGGAGCGAGGCCGCCGACGAAGCCGCGCGGCAGCTCGCATCCAAGATGGGCTTGCGCGACGTGCAAGTCGTCGACGGCCGGCGCATCGCGTCGGGTTTTTCATTCTTCGTGCTCTATGGCACGACGCCGCAGGGAGTCGACGTCGACCAGATCGCCGGCTCGGCGGTGCAAGCGCATGCGATGACGATGGAAGAGATCGACGCGTTCGTCGCGGAGCGCATCGGCAGAAAGATTCGTGTCGCCGGGGCGTGCATCGGCACCGACGCGCACACCGTCGGGATCGACGCCATTCTGAACATGAAGGGGTACAAAGGCGATTACGGACTTGAACGGTACCACATGTTCGAAGCCTTCAACCTGGGCAGCCAGGTTGCGATCGAGCAGTTAGTCCGCTTTACCAAGGAGCACGCAATGGACGCGCTGTTGGCGTCGCAAGTCGTCACGCAGAAAGGCAGCGACGTCAAAAACTTCACCGCATTGAGCGAACTCCTCGAAGCCGAAGGGCTGCGCGACCGCGTCGTCTTGATCTGCGGAGGTCCGAGGGTGACGAACCGTTTGGCCGGGGAGCTCGGTTACGACGCCGGCTTCGGGCGCGGAACGCTGCCGAGCGAAGTCGCGGCTTTTGTCGCGCTGACGCTCGCCGAGCGCATCCGGACGGCGGCGCGTTAGGTCTACGGTTTCAGCTTGCAGAAAACCGCATTAATCACCGGCATCACCGGTCAAGACGGCTCTTACCTCGCGGAGCTTTTGCTGCGCGAGGGTTATCGCGTCGTCGGCATGACGCGCCGCACGAGCACCGAGGTTCACGAGAGGATCGAGCATATCGTCGGCGATCTCCAGATCGTCTCCGGGGATTTGCTTGACCAAAGCTCGATGACGTCGATCATCAACGACTTTGCGCCCGACGAGATTTACAATCTCGCGGCGCAGTCGTTCGTTCCGGCGTCGTGGAGCCAGCCGGTGCTGACCGGCGAGTTTACGGCACTCGGCGTGACGCGAGTGCTCGAAGCCATTCGCCAGGTTAATCCGGCGATTCGGCTCTATCAAGCCTCGAGTTCCGAGATGTTCGGCAACACGCCGGAGTCGCCGCAAAACGAGAAGACGGCATTCTATCCGCGCAGTCCGTACGGCGTTGCAAAGGTCTACGCTCACTGGATCACGGTAAATTATCGTGAGTCGTACGACTTGTATGCGACCAGCGGCATTTGCTTCAACCACGAAAGTGGTCGGCGCGGGAAGGAATTCGTCACGCGCAAAATTTCCGATGGCGTTGCGCGCATCAAGCTCGGATTAGCGAAAGAGCTGCGGCTTGGCAACCTCGACGCGCATCGCGATTGGGGCTTCGCGGGCGATTACGTGCGTGCGATGTGGCTCATGCTGCAACAGAACGAGCCCGACGATTACGTCATCGCGACGGGCAAGACGCACAGCGTGCGGGACTTTCTCCGCGTCGCATTCGAGGCGGCCGGGCTCGGCTCGTACGAGCCGTACGTCGTGATCGACCCGCGCTTCGTTCGTCCGGCGGAAGTCGATCGGCTCATCGGCGACGCGAGCAAAGCGAAGCAAAAGCTCGGCTGGGAACCGGAAGTGAGCTTCGAAGAGCTCGTTGCGATGATGGTCGAATCCGACATCAAACGATGCGCGCGCTCGTAACCGGCGCGAGCGGGTTTGTCGGACGCCATCTCGTCGACGCGCTTCGCCGTGAAGGTGCCCACGTGGTCGCCTGCGGCGGCCCGCACGATTCTGCAGAGTATCGCCGTATCGACCTCGCGGACGTGCAGTCGCTTCGAAGCGTGCTCGATGAGGCTCGTCCGGACGTCGTCTTCCATCTCGCAGCTCAGAGCTTCGTGCCCCAGTCGCTGCAATCGCCGCTCGAGATCTTTGAGGTCAACGCAATCGGCAGCGCGCGTCTCGTGCAAGCGGTGCGCGAGTGTGCAACGAGCGCTTCGGCGCCGCGCGTCGTTTTTGCAAGTTCGGCGGAAGTCTACGGCCCGCGCGAGCCGTCTGAGTATCCGCTGCGCGAAACCCTAAATTTGCGGCCGTCCACCCCCTACGGGGCCAGTAAAGCGGCGGCCGAAGCGATGCTGCTCGCCTACGCGCGCTCCTTCTCGCTCGACGTCGTCGTTGGGCGGTTTTTCAACACGATCGGGCCCGGACAGAGCGAACGTTTCGTCGTCGCTTCGTTTGCCGCACAGTTGGCGAGCATCGCCGCGGGTGGCCCTCGCGAGCTGCATGTCGGCAACTTGCAGCCGTCGCGCGATTTCATCGACGTGCGCGACGCAGTTGCCGCTTATTTCGCTCTCGCGCGCGGCGGCGAGGGTGGCGAAGTCTACAACGTTTGCAGCGGTGCCGCAGTCGGCATCCGCGACGTGCTGCGCGAGCTCATCGCGATCGCGCGCGTGCCCGTCGCGGTGCGAGAGGAGCCGGCGCGCATGCGCGGCGCGGAGACTCCGGTCTCCGTCGGAGATCCCGCGAAGCTGCGCTCGCGCACCGGATGGACGGCGCAGATACCGCTGCCGCGTTCGTTGCGTGACATTTATGAATCGGCCAAGCTTGTCCGCAGCGGAGTCGAAGGATGAGAGCGTTCATCTTTAAGAACCGCGGGCTTTTGCTCGCGCTGCCCGCGCTGGCGCTCGTGCGCTGGGGACGTCCGAGCTCGCGGAGCATCGCGGCGGGGCTGCCGCTCGCCGCTGCCGGCGAGCTGCTGCGCTGCTGGGCCGTCGGATACTCCGGCGCGACCACGCGCAACGATGCGGTGACCGCGCCTAAGTTAATCACCGCGGGCCCGTACGCGCACGTTCGCAATCCGCTCTACATCGGCAACTTCATCACCGCGGCCGGCTTCGCGATCGCGTTTACCGGCAAAAACTCCAAGCGTGCCCGCCGCGCGCTTCTCTTCGGATCGCTCGCCGCCATGGCGGCGGTGTACGCCGCGATAATTCCCCACGAAGAAGAGTTCTTGCAGACACAATTCGGTGAAGCATTCGAGCGCTATTGCGAACGCGTACCGCGCATCGTTCCGCAAATCGGACCGATACCGGGCCCTTCGTCCCTCGACGGCTGGGATCCAGACGTGCTGATTTCCGCGGAGAGCAAGACCTTGGCGACCTTCGCGGCGATGCTCGCGGCCCTCGTGATGCGCGCGCGCCGCTGTTAAGCACGGTGGCCATTCGCCGGCGTCTTGGCGTTGCGCTCGTCGCGACGGCGGCGGTCGCGCTCCTCGAATTCTGGGGCGGCGCGGTCTCCCACAGTCTCGCGCTGCTCAGCGACGGCGTTCACGTCTGCACCGACGTGCTCGCGCTGGGACTCGCGCTGCTGGCGGCGATCGGTGCAGCGCGTCCGGCCGACCCGCGCCGCACGTTCGGCTACGGCAGAATCGAAGTGCTCGGAGCGCTCGTCAACGGGACGCTGTTGCTCGTCGCGACCGTAGCCATCGTCTACGAAGCCGCGCGCCGGTTTTCGGCGCCGGTGGAGCCTTCCGCCGGACTGATGACGCTCGTCGCGGCGATCGGCCTTATCGTCAATGGCTGCGTCGGACTCTCGCTGCGCTCGAGCGGCAAGACCGATCTCAACGTGCGCGCGGCGCTCTTCCACATCTTCGGCGACGCGCTCGGCGGCGCCGGCGTGATTCTCGGCGGTATCGTTATCGGTTTGACGCACCTTGCATGGATCGATCCGCTAGTCTCGCTCTTCGTCGCGGCGATCATCGTCATCGGCGTCGTTCGCGTGCTGCGCGATGCAACGAACGTATTGCTCGAAAGCGTGCCCGGCGACGTCAACACCGCCGATCTCACCGCACATATGGGCCGAATCCCGGGCGTCGTCGGCGTGCACGACTTGCACATTTGGTCTATCGCCAGCGGTGCGCACGCGCTCTCGGCTCACGTGCTCCTCGACGACCGCAGATTGAGCGAAGCCGCCGAAGTGCTGCGCGACATCGACGAGTGCGTCAAAGCCCACTTCGGCATCACACATCTGACGATCCAATTCGAATGCGACAATTGCCCCGTGCCGGTCCAGCACTAGGATCAAGGGACCATGCGGTCCCGCACCCCGCCGGAGCTCCGAGGCGTTTACAAGCTCGTCGAGAAGCTAGCGCGTCATGCAAGAGATGAATTCTAAAGCCGTTGTAATCGGCATGGCTCGCACGCCGTTCGGCCGGCTCGGGGGAGCGCTCGCTCCGCTCACCGCTACGACGCTTGGTGCCGTCGCGCTGACGGGCGCCATCGAACGCTCGAAGATCGACCCGAGCGATATCGAGCACGTAACGTTCGGCGAAGTGCTGCAAGCCGGCGTGGGACAGAACCCGGCGCGGCAAGTGCTCTTCAAGGCCGGGCTGGCGAAGACCGTGACCGCCGACACCGTCAACAAAGTCTGCGCGTCCGGATTGCTCGCGATCGTTAATGCGATGCGCTCGATCAACGCCGGCGCCAACTCCGTCGTCGCCGCGGGCGGTATGGAGTCGATGTCGAACGCACCGTATCTTTTGAAGGACGCACGCTGGGGTTATCGCTTCGGCGATGGCGCGATCGTCGATGCGATGGTCTACGACGGGCTCTGGGATCAGTATTTCCCGATGACGATGGCCACGCAGGGAAGCAAAGTTGCGACCGAGCTCGGATTGACGCGCGAAGATCAGGACCGATTCGCTTACGAGAGCCATCGCCGCGCCGGTGAAGCCCACGCAAAGGGGCATTTCGCGGACGAAATTATTCCGGTGAACGTTGCGAGCAAGGCGAAAGACAAAGTTGTCGTCGAGCAGCTTCCGAAGCAGGGGCGCGTTCGCGTGCCGGCTTCCGTCGGCGCCCCAAACGGCGTGTGGGAGCACGAGCCGTCGGCGGAGTTCATGCTTGACTACGCAACCTACGCGCCGTTCATCACGGGCAATCAACCGCATACGGTTGTGGATCGCGACGAAGCCGTGCGCGCGGATGCGAGCCTCGAGGCGATGGCGAAGCTGCGCCCGCTCGAGAAGAACGGCACGGTGACGGCCGGGAACGCGCCGGGCGTGAACGACGGCGCGGCCGCAATGATTTTATCGGATGCGTCATACGCCGCGCAGCACGGCTTGGAGCCGCTTGCGACGATCGTCGATCATACGACGGTGGCGTGGGACTCGCCGTATATTGCGTTGACGCCGGCGATGGCAGCACGCAAATTGCTCGATCGCACCGGCTTGCAGAACAGCGATATCGCGGTATGGGAGATCAACGAAGCGTTCGCGGCGGTCGCGATGACGGCGGCTCGGCGGCTCGGACTCGAAGACGGACTGATCAATACGTGGGGCGGCGCCGTCGCGATGGGCCATCCGATCGGCGCGTCGGGCGCGCGCATCGCGGCAACGGTGATCAATCAGCTGCGCAAGCGCGGGGGCGGACTCGGAATTGCTGCCATCTGTTCGGGTGGCGGCCAAGGCGACGCACTGCTGATTCGCGTGGATTAGATCCTGATCACCCAGACCGCGCGGCAGTTCGAACTGACGGACGAGCAGCGCGCAATCGGCGCACTTGCTGCCGAGATTGCGCGCCGCGAAATTGCGCCGAAGGTCGGCGCGTGGGACCGCGATCACATCTTCCCGCGCGAGCTCTATCGAACGCTGACCGACGCGGGCATTATGGGCATCCTCGTTCCCGAAGCCTACGGCGGCGCCGGAGCGGATTATCTCTCGTACGCGCTCGCCATCGAAGAGCTCGCTCGCGTCGACGCGGGAACTGCCGTTACCGTTTCCGTGCACTCCATGATTTGCTCGGCGATTCTTAGGCTCGGGACGCAGGAGCAGAAGGAGCGATGGCTGCCGCGGCTCGCCGGTGAGGACGTTATCGCGGGATTTGCGCTCACCGAATCGGACGCGGGCTCCGATGCCGCCGCATTGCGCGCCACCGCGCGGCCGCGCGGTGGCGGTTACGTTCTGGACGGACGAAAGCAGTGGTGCACGAGCGGCAGTTACGCCGGCGTCATTATGGGGATGTTCCGCACCGGGACGACCGGATCGCGCGGCGTGAGTGCGTTTTTGATCGACGCGAATCTTCCCGGCATCACGGTCGAGCGCGTTACGGAGAAGCTCGGTATCCACACGAGCAACACGTGCGATCTCGCCTTCGACGGTGTCGAAATCGGCGCCGATGCGCTGCTAGGAGAAGAAGGCTCCGGCTTCGGCAATGCTATGCGAGCGTTGACCGCCGGACGTATTGGCATCGCAGCGCAGGCGATCGGAATTCTCGCGGCGTGTCTCGACGAATCGGTGAAGTTTTCGAAGGAGCGGCGTGCATTCGGAAAGCCGATTGGCGCCTTCGAAGGCATCTCGTTCAAAATCGCGCAGATGGCGATGGATCTCGACGCCGCGCGACTGCTCAACTATCGTGCAGCGGCACTCGCCGATGCGGGTGAAGACTTTGCCATCGCGGCCAGTAAGGCAAAGCTGTTCGCTTCGACGGCGGCACGAAGGCACGCCGCCGAGGCGCTGCAGATCCACGGCGGTTACGGCTATACGACCGAATTTCCGGTCGAGCGCCATTACCGCGACGCAAAGATCACGGAAATCTACGAAGGCACGTCCGAAATACAGCAGGTGATCATCGGGCGCTCGATATTGGGGCGTTTAGATTAGCACCGGCTGCGACCAACGTAGCAAGGTGCACGCTATCGTGGTGCGCGAACAGGTGCGCCCGCGATGAATCTTCTGGAGTATCAGGGGAAAGAGCTGTTCGCGCGCGCGGGCATTCCGGTGCCGCGCGGTCGGCACGCGCAAAGCGCCGGGGACGTCGCCGAATTTCTCGAGGCGCAGCCGGGCGAATGGGTCGTCAAAGCGCAGGTGCTCATGGGCGGGCGCGGCAAGGCCGGCAAGATCAAAATGGCGGCCGGCGCCGAGCAAGGACGCAGCGTCGCCGAGGAGATCATGGCCACGCCGATGCCGCCCAATCGCCAAAATCCGAACGGCGAGCCGATCAAGTCGCTGCTCGTCGAAGAGCGCCTCGATATCGCTAAGGAGGCGTATTGCGCGATAACGATCGACCGTGCCGCACGCAAGCCCGTCTTGATCGTCAGCCGGTTCGGCGGCATGGATATCGAGGAAGTCTCCGAGCGCCATCCCGACTCGATCTCGAAGTTTTTCATCGATACGACCATCGGGTACTCGCCGTATATCGGACGCGAGCTGGCGTTTGGTGCGGAGCTCGATCCCGGCTACCGAAAAGCGTTTCCGGCGATCGCCGGCGCGCTCTACGATCTCTTCTTTCGCTATGGCGCGAAGCTCGTCGAGATCAATCCGCTTGCGCTCACGGCCGATGGTCGCGTGATCGCCTCCGACGCAAAAGTAGAGCTCGACGACGACGCGCTCTTTCGCCACGCCGAACTCGACGCGTGGCGCAGCGCGCTGCCGCTGGATCAAGACGAATCGCTCGCACTGGGCGCCGGTGTCGGCATTCGCAACTTTCGGCGTTTCCCCGGCACTGTCGGCACGATGGCCAATGGTGCAGGCCTGGCGATGGCGACGATGGATGCCGTTGCCAACGCAGGCGGCGCGGTCGCGGATTTTCTCGACGTCGGCGGCGGCGCGAATGCCCAACGCGTTCGCAACTGTTACGAGCTGGTGGTCAACAACACGGGAGCAAACGTTTTCTTCATTAATATCTTCGGCGGCATCACGCGCGGCGATGAAGTCGCGCGCGGGATCGTCGACGCCATGCAGCTGACGACATCGCGGCGCATTCCGCTCGTCATTCGACTTACTGGAACCAACGAAGAAGAGGGCCGGCGCATTCTGCGCGAGGCCGGGATGACGCCGGTCGAGACGATGGACGAAGGCGCGCGCGAAGCAGTGCGCCTTTCGCGCGAGGCGTAACGATGTCGATCTTCGTCGACAAAAACAGCAAGGTGATCGTGCAGGGCATCACCGGCGCAGAAGGCTCCTACCATACCGAGCGCATGCACCGGTACGGGACCAATCTCGTCGGCGGGGTCACGCCGGGCAAAGGCGGTCAACGAACGCCGCAAGGCCTGCCCGTCTTCGATACGGTTCGCGAAGCGGTCGACGCAACCGGCGCCACGCACACCTGTATCTTCGTTCCCCCGCCCTTTGCAGCGGATGCGCTCTACGAAGCCTACGACGCCGGCATCACGTTCGCGGTCTGCATCACCGAGGGCGTGCCGGTGCACGACACGCTCAAGGTTGTGGGAGCGACTCCCGGGATGCGGATCATCGGTCCTAATTGCCCGGGGCTCGCGTCTCCCGGCAAGTCGCTGGTCGGCATCATGCCGGGACACGTCTTCAAAGAAGGGCGAGTGGGCGTCGTTTCACGCTCCGGCACGCTGACCTACGAGGTCGTCGATCTCCTCACGCGATCCGGCCTCGGTCAATCGACGTGCGTCGGTGTGGGCGGCGATCCGATCATCGGCACCAACTTCGTCGAGTGCCTCCGTGAGTTCAAGAACGATCCCCAGACCGACGCCGTCGTGCTCTGCGGCGAAATCGGCGGCTCCGATGAGGAAGAGGCTGCCGCCTTCATCGCCGAGCATATGCCCGAGGTACCGGTCATCGCTTTCATCGGCGGCCGGAATGCGCCGCCCGGCAAGTCGCTGGGACACGCCGGCGCGATCATCTCGGGGCGTTTTGGGACCGCGCAAAGCAAGATCGCGGCCTTCCAGGATGCCGGCGTTCCAGTCGCCGAGCGGCCCTCTGAAATACCCGGCCTGCTCGCCGAGCGACTGCCCGTCAACGCGACCCCTTCCCTTTAAGGCTATCTAAAGGAACCGACCCATTCCTGAGCGTATGCTTGGGAACAGTGGGTCACTCTGTGAAGCTGCTGAGCCGATAGGCCGCGGGGCAAGCAGGGCGGCTCGCCTTTTGACAACTTCACGTAGATAGAG
>Ga0070731_10000717_pt1 | contig 40335 bp, 46 predicted proteins | sample Coa_R1_2_FD_66448 | JGI IMG/M metagenome (GOLD analysis project Ga0070731, IMG submission 66448) | Surface soil microbial communities from Centralia Pennsylvania, which are recovering from an underground coalmine fire - Coalmine... | ecosystem: Environmental > Terrestrial > Soil > Unclassified ...
GGAGATGTCGATCCCGGTGCCGTCGATCCGGACCGAGTAGCGGCCGTTCGGGAGCAGGAAGCGGATCTCCGTACCCGAGTAGACGACGGCGCTGCCGACGATCCGCTCCGTCGCGCCGCTCACCTGCGGCGCGCTCGTATCCGCGGCGTCGTAGCTCTGCACGGTCAGCGTGCCCTGGTGGATGTGGCCGTAGATGAGGCCGTTGCCCTTGACCGTCAGCGAGCGCACGCTCGCGCCGGCGACGGACAGCGAGCCGTCCCCCGCCGCGCGCTTGTCGGCGAGCGCGACGGGCACCGCCACGAGGCAGGCGAGCACGATCGAGAGAAAACGCACCATCGGTAGGAAAAACTATGCCCTGGCGAGGTATGACGGCAGTGACAGAAACGTAAGGAATCCTTTAGCGAGCCGGTACGCGCTCGCCGCCGGGGTGCCGGGAAGCTGGTCGGGATCGTCCGCCGATGGCGCCAGCACACGCGTTCCCCTCTGTTTCCGTTCGTCGCGCTGCCCGCGGTCTTCGTGGCCGTGCAGGTCGTCTACCCGTAGCGGAAGAAGCCCTCGCCGGTCTTGCGGCCCAGCTTGCCGGCGTCACGGAGGGCGACGAGCCGCGGCGGCGGTGCCATCCGCTCCTCGCCGAGCGCCTGGCGCAGGACCTCGCTCGCATGCACGTGCACGTCGATCCCGACGAGATCGAGAAGCGCGCACGGGCCGAGCGGCCAGCCGGCGCCGAGCGTGAGCGCGCGGTCCAGGTCGGCGGGCGACACCTCAGCCTCGTCGAGCACGCGCACGCAGTCGTTGAGGAGCGGGATGAGCACGCGGTTCACGACGAAGCCGGGCGTGTCGCGGCAGCGGATCGGCTGCCGGCCGAGACGCTCGGCGAACGCGAATGCCGCCTCCACGATCTCGCCTGCCGTCCGCTCGGCGCGGACGACCTCGACGAGCGGCATCAGTGGCGCCGGGTTGAAGAAGTGCAGCCCGAGCGCCCGCTCCGGCCGCGCGAGCTCTCGGGCGATCGCGCCGACCGACAGCGCCGACGTGTTGGTCGCCAAGATCGTGTCCGCTGCGCAGACGCGTTCGAGGTCCGCGAAGACGGCCCGCTTGACGTCGAGCTCCTCGAAGACGGCCTCGACGACCAGGTCGCACGGCGCGAGCTCGGCGAGATCGGTCGCGAGCGTCAGGCGGGCGAGGGCCACGTCGCGGGCCGCGCTCTCGAGCTGACCCTTCTCCACCTTGCGGCCGAGGAAGCGCGAGATGCGCGCGCGACCTTCCTCGGCGCGCACACGGTCGCTCTCGTGCGCGAGCGTCTCGAACCCCGCCTCGACGCAGAGCTGCGCGATGCCTGAGCCCATCGTTCCGAGCCCGACGACGCCGACGGTGCCAATCTCGCGTGCCACGAGCGGCGTCGACACTACACTCGGCCTCGTGGAGCAGCAGTTGCTCGTGGGCGGCGAGCGGATCGACACCGGCGATTGGCTCGAGGTCGTCTCGCCCTACTCCGGCGAGGTGGTCGGCCGGGTGGGGAAAGCGGGCGCAGCCGAGACCGGGCGCGCGATCGACGCCGCCTCCGCCGCGCTCACGGCGCCGCTTCCCGCCCACCGCCGCGCCGAGCTCCTGACCGGCGTCGCGAGCCTCCTCGCCGAGCGGCAGGACGAGGCCGCCCGCCTGATCTGCGCCGAGGCGGGCAAGCCGTTGAAGGCCGCGCGAATCGAGGCCGCCCGCGCGGTCTCGACCTTCACGTTCGCGGCCGTGGCAGCGCGCACGCTCACCGGCGAGACCGTCCCGATGGACGCCTCGGCCGCAGGCGAGGGCAAGGTCGCCTTCACGTTGCGCGTTCCCGTCGGCGTCGTCGGCGCGATCAGCCCGTTCAACTTTCCGCTCAACCTCGTCGCGCACAAGGTGGCGCCCGCGATCGCCGCAGGCTGCCCGGTCGTGCTCAAGCCGGCCTCGGCGACGCCGCTATCGGCGTTCTTCCTCGCCGGCCTCGTCGAGGAGGCGGGCGCGCCGCCCGGCTGGCTCAACGTCGTCGCCGGCTCGGCGCGTGAGATCGGCGACGCGCTCGTCGAGGACGAGCGCGTGCGGGTGATCACCTTCACCGGCTCGGGTGACGTGGGCTGGGCGCTCGCCGCCCGCGCGCCGCGCAAGCGCGTCAAGCTCGAGCTCGGCAACGCCACGCCCGTGATCGTGGACGACGACGCGGACGCGGCGGCAGCCGCGGCAAAGCTCGCGCCCAATGCGTACTCGTTCGCCGGCCAGAGCTGCATCTCGGTCCAGCGCGTATACGTGGTGGGTGACGCGTACGACCTATTCGTCGACGGTCTCGTGACGGCCACGGAGGCACTGCGCGTCGGCGACCCGGCCGACGAGTCGACCGACGTCGGACCGGTGATCGACGCGCAGGCGCGCGAGCGCATCCTCGCGTGGATCGCCGAGTCGGGCGGCACGGTCCTCACCGGCGGCGACACGACCACCGACGGGTTGATCCGCCCGACCGTGATCGCGGCACCGGACCGCCAGTCGCAGGTCGAGTGCGACGAGGTGTTCGGCCCGGTGTGCACGGTCACTCAGGTCGCCTCGCTCGACGAGGCGATCGAGCGCGCGAATGCGACGCGCTACGGGCTCCAGACGGCGATCTTCACCGAGAGCGTCCGGTCGGCCCTCGTCGCGGCGACGCGGCTCGAGTTCGGCGGCGTGCTCGTCAACGAGGCGCCGACCTTTCGCGCCGACCAGATGCCCTACGGCGGCGTGAAGGCATCGGGGAACACGAAAGAAGGACCGGCCTGGGCCGTCCGCGAACTGACGGAGGAACGCCTGGTCGTCCTACCGATTTGACCCCGAAATCCCGCCCGAATCCATACACAGCGCGATTTACACTCAGGGTGCCATGGCTCTGTTGCTACGGCGGAGATCTGCGGCCTCCGCCGGACGGGCTCACCGGGAGGTCGCGCCACGACGCCCGCATGCGGGTCTGCTGAGGCTCGAGCGGCGCGACCTCCGTCGCTCACGCGAGCAGTTGCTTCGCCGCCTGGGCGGGCTGATGGTCGAGATGTATCGGCGGGACGAATACAGGGACGAGCTGCTGGCCGAGGCGTGTGCCCAGGTGATCGCCGTCGACGAGCGAGTCGCCGAGATCGAGGCCGTGCTCGCGGCCCGCCGCCGACCGTCGGCCTGCGAGTGCGGAGCACCGGTCCTCGCGGGCGCGCGGTTTTGCCCGAGCTGCGGCCGCGGCCTCACCGGGACAGCGCTGATTTCGGGGGAGCCGTGACCCGAGGAGGGGTAGTGGCCGAGCGGGAGGTGCGCGAGGCAGCGGCCGCGAGCACCGAGCAGTCCTGCCCGCGCTGCGGCGTCCCGCGCGAGCCGCAGCAGGAGTACTGCCTCGAATGCGGCCTCCGGCTGCCGCCGATGACGGGCGTCGTCGCCGATCTCCGGCGCGGCTGGATCCGGCGCTTCGGCTGGTACCCCGGCGACTGGATCTGGACGGCGCTTCTCACCCTCCTCGTCGCGATCGCGGGCATCGTGGTCGCGATCGCCCTCACGAGCGGCGGCGGCACGAAGGTGATCACCTTCGTCGCGACGACGCCGCACACGCCCACCGTCTCGGCGACGACGACCCCCGTTCAGACCCACCCGCAGACGACGACGCACGCGGTCACGACGACCCCCGCGCAGACGACGACGGTCGCCCGCGCGACCACGACCATCCCGACCCGGACGACGCCTGCGTCGAAGCCCGTCGCGTCGAAGCCGGCCAAGGCGGCCCCGAAGCCGCGCGTGCCGACGCCGGCGGCCGCGAACGGGCAGATCGCCTGGCCGAGCGGGCGGAGCGGCTGGACCGACGTCCTCGCCTCCTATCCCTCGAGCGGTGGGCGGGCCGCCGCCGACACGGTCGCTGCGCGCGCGGCCGGAGGCGGCCTCCGCCAGGTCGGCGTCCTCGACTCGAGCGCCTACGCCAGCTTGCACGCCGGCTACTACGTCGTCTTCAGCGGCGTCTACCCCTCGCAGGCCGCAGCCGAAGCGGCGCTGGCGCAGGCCCGGAGCAGGGGTTTCGGAAGCGCCTACGCACGGCAGATATCCGGCTAGACCGGCCGAGCCCGGTTTCCTGTACAGGCAACTCTTGTAACACGGCCGCCGAGCGTGTAGGCTCGCGTCTGCGGCGGGGCCCCAACTGCGGTCTAACCGCTTCTTAACACGGTTTTTGGCATAGTGGCGACGGGAGCAGCGATGAGTGTGGACGAGCGGATTCTCCAGATTCAGCACTGCATGTACCAGTACTCACGAGCGATCTATCGCTCGATCAAGGATCTCGTCGACCCGTACGTCGACGCGCCGACACAGCTCGAGTACCGCCGCGAGGTGCTCACGGCCTGCGAGGGCACGATGGAGCGGCTCGCGGCCGATCCGCACTACTTCGCAAAACCGGACCGCGCCCTCTTTCAAGACATTCGTCGCTACTTCCCGATCACGGTGCAGGCGCACGTCGCGTGGGCGGTGAGCGAGGGAGTCGGCGCCGCCGTCGAGTTCATCGAGGAGCAGATCGAAGCCGGAACGTTCGAAGGCGGCGTCGCACGGTGTCACGCGACGACGCGCAAGGGGAAGCCGTGCCAGCGCACGCCGCTCCCCGACCGCGACTACTGCCCGTCGCACCAGCATCTCGAACGGTCCTCGCGCGTGGCGGCATAGCCGGCGCTCGACGTCGGCCACGCAGAGGGACGCCGAGCAAAGCCGGATCTCCTGAGGTCGGCGCCGACGAGCGGCGCCTTCGTCGCGCGTAGCAGCGTAAGCTCGCTTCTGTAGAGTCGGGGCCTTGAGCCACGACACCGACAAGCTGATTCGTCAGCTCTCGCTCGTGGCGTTCCTGATGGCGGACCGGCGGCCGCTCACGGCGCGCGACATCAAGTCGAACGTCGAGGGCTACCAGGAGATGAGCGACGAAGCGTTCGCGCGCCGTTTTTACTCCGACCGCGCGGAGCTCGTCGCGCTCGGCGTCCCGCTCGACTCGCAACGCGACGAGTTCACCGGCGAGGAGCTCTACACGCTGCGGTCCGAGCGCTACTTCCTACCCGCGCTCGAGCTCGACGACGACGAGCTTGCGGCGCTGCAGACGTGCCTCTACCTGCTCGAAGGGCGGTTCGCGTATGCGGAGCCTCTGCGCCTCGCGCTGCAGAACCTCGCGCTCGGCCGCTCGCCCGGTGCGCTCGACGATGCGCCGACGGCGAACGCCGTGCGCGTCGAGGTACGCGATCCGGACTACTCGCCGGAGCTGCAGGGAAGGCTCGGCCGGCTCGAGGGCGCGATCTCCAAACAGCGCACCGTCAAGTTCCGTTACTGGTCGATCGCGCGCGACGACGAGCACGAGCGCACGATCAACCCGTACGCGCTGCTGCCCGAGAACGGCACCTGGTACGTGATCGGCGAAGACCAGGACGACGGGGTCGTCAAGAACTTCCGCGTCTCGCGCATCCGCTCCGATATCCGCTACGCGTCGCGGCGCGAGCGCGACTTCCGCATGCCGGGCGAGTTCGACATCGAGGACTACCGCGGCCGCGCCGAGTGGCAGTTCGGCGAGTCCCTCGGTGAGGCCCGCATCGCGCTCGCTCCGGACACCGCCTGGTGGGCGACCCGCCGGTTCGGGCCGCCCCGAAATCGCGTCGAGGGCGACGTCTTCGTCACCGAGTATGCGTCCCTGCCGTTGCTCGCCCGCTGGATCCTGCGCCAGGACGGCCGCGCCGTCCCGCTCGAGCCGTCGGCGCTCCGCCGGCTCGCGGTCGAGGGCGCGCGCGCGGCGCGCGCGGCGCACGAGGGCGCACCGCCGACACCTGCCGCGCCGAGCCGCACGAAGAATGAGCCGTTCGTCGAGCGCAGCACCGGGCCCGTCGTCCCGGAGCGCTTCGGCGTCCTCCAGTCGCTCCTCGCCTACCTGCTGACCGCGTGCGGCGAGGAACGGGAGGCGGTGATCCCGGCGCACGAGCTCGTCGAGCGGTTCTCGATCCCGCCCGAGGCACTCGAGGAGCACCTGTCGCTGCTCAACCTCGTGAACTTCGGGGGCGGCTGCTACGCGGTGTACGCGGAGCTGCAGGGCGACGAGGTGCATGTCGACAAGGAGCTCTTCGGCGACGCGTTCCGTCGTCCGCCGCGCCTGACGCCGCTCGAGGCGCGTGCGATTCGGCTTGCGCTCGAGTTCGTCGGCCCGACGATCGCCGCCGGCGCGCACTCGCCGCTCGACCGGGTGCGCACGAAGCTCGAGGAGACGTTCGGCGCATTCGACCTCGCGCAGACACCCGAGCCGCACGCGGGCGCCGAGGAAGATCTCGTCGGCACGCTGTCCCGCGCGATCGGAGCGCACCGGCTGGTCGAGCTCGAGTACCTGAAGCCCGACTCGGCCGAGGTCGAGACGCGCACCGTCGAGCCGTACTCGATCGAGCGGCGCCTCCCGCACTGGTACGTCCACACCTGGGACGTCGACCGCGACGAGCCGCGGAGCTACCGGCTCGACCGCATGCGCAAGGCAAAGCAGCTGCGCAAGGGATTCGCGCCGCGCGCGGAGTTCGATCCGCTGGAGCTGCATCACGCGACGACGGCACGGGTCCTGTATTCCAAGGAGGTCGCGCGTTGGGAGGTCGAGAAGGGCGCGACGCCGCTTGCCGACGGCTCCGCGCTCTCCGAGCGCGCGGTCGGCAGCGCCGAGTGGCTCGTCGGCGAGGTGCTCTCCTTCCGCGGCGAGGCGGTCGTGCTCGAGCCGGCCGACCTGCGCGCGCAGGTCGCGCGCCGCGCGCGCGAGCTCGAGCGCGTCCTCCGCTCTACGCGGCTGGCAGCGTCAAGGTGAACGTCGAGCCGTGCCCGACGTCGGAGACGACGTCGAGCGTGCCGCCGTGGGCCTCCGCGATCGACCGCGCGATGTAGAGCCCGAGTCCGGTTCCCGGCTTCGAGATGCTGCCGCGGACACGTCCGAACTTCTCGAAGATCACCTGCCTGTCCTCGTCGGCGATGCCGCCGCCCCGGTCGGCGACCGCCACGACGAGACGGCCGTTCGTCGCCCCGGCCCGCACCTCGACCACACCGCCGTCCGGCGAATACTTGACGGCATTGTCGAGCAGGTTGACGAGCACCTGGCGCAGCCGCGCTGCGTCGCCGCGGATGGACGGCAGCCGCCGCGGCAGCTGGGCGACCACGTCGACCGCATCCTGCGCGGCGACGGCTCCTGCCACCGCCTCCTCGACGAGCGACGTGACGTCGACCTCGCCGAAGCTGTACGGGAACGTGCCCGCGTCGATGCGCGACGTGTCGAGCACGTCGCCGACGAGCGCCGCGAGCCGGTCGGTCTCGTCTGCGATCAGCGCGAGAAAGGAGTCGCGATGCTCGGGTGACAGCTCGCGCCATCGCCGCTGCAACGTTCGCGCCGAGCCGATCACGGCGGCCATCGGGCTGCGCAGCTCGTGCGACACGAGCGACACGAAGTCGGCGCGGAGCGTCGAGAGCCGGCGCAGCTCCTCGACCGTGCGGCGCTCTGACTCGTAGGCGTGGATGTTCTGTGCGGCGCTCGCGACCACGCGGCCGAGCAGCGCCAGGAGCTCGATCTCCGCAGGCTCGAACGCGTCGTCGCCGCGCCGGACGACCGACAGCATCCCGATCGGCCGCGTCCCGGCGATCAGCGGCGCGGCCAGCCTGCTGCCGAGCCCAAGCTCCCTGAACTCGCTCTCCTCGGGATACCGGAACGGGTCGAGCCGCTGCCGGTAGACGGGCTGGCCGCCTGCGAGCACGTCCTCGAGCAGCGTCCCCGCGAGCGGATGCGCAGACCCGGGCGGGAACACGTCGTCGACGCCGGTGCCCGCGGCAGCCATCACCCGCGCGTCGTCGCCGTCCGCGAGGACGATGGCGACGCGGTCGAACGGCATCAGCCCACGCAACTCGCGGATGAAGGCGCTGAACGCCTCGCCCAGCTCGAGCGACGAGCCGAGCGCGCGGGCGCACCGGTTGACCGCGTCGAGCAGGTCGGCACGCCGCCCCAGCTCGTCGCGGAGCGATTCCGCCTCGCGTGCGCGCGTGCGTGCGCTCCTCCCCTCGGCGACGAGGCGCCCGACGAGCCAGCCCACGATCACGGCGAGCAGAGCCTCGAGCCCGCTCTGGAAGCCGACCAGCCGCCAGCTGAAGCCGGTGTGGAGCCGGTGGTCGCGCAGCTCCTCGAAGCCGACAAGTGCCGGCGCCGAGAGCGCCGCCAGCAGGAGGCCGCCGGCGATCTCGAACCGCACGCAGGCCGCAGCGACCGTGAGGTAGACGAGCTGCTGAACCGGCAGCCCGCGCGCGAAGCTGAACACGAGCACGTACGCCGTGATCACGAGCGTGTCGAAGGCCTGGGCGGCCACGCTCTGCAGGAACGGATGCTGCGCAACGGACGTGCTGCGGGCAAGCGCGAAGAGGCCGACCGCGCCCGCGCCGAATGCCCCAGTGGTGGCCCAGCTCCAGGGCTCGTAGCCGCTCGGGTAGCGGGCGGCGACGACGGCGGCGACGACGAGCGGGAAGGCGGCCAGACGGACGAGCGAGATCCAGCGCTCGATCCCCGTCAGCTGCATCGAGCCTCCAGCTGCTCGATCGCCCAGCGTGCGTGCTCGGCGAGCAGCTCGTCGCTCGCCTGCGCGTATCGCTCGAGCACGACGCGCGTTCGCGCGGTCGCAGCGCCCGTGTTTCCGAGCGCGACGAGCGCGTTGCGGCGCAGCCAGCGTGCGTCGTTGTACGGGACGAAGAGGCGGTCGAGGCCGGACACGAGCTCTTCATCGGCCGTTTCGAGCCAGTCGACGAGGCTCACGTGCGCCGCCGGGTCGCGCTCGAACTCCGCCCGCCGGCGCTCGATCCCGCGGTTCCAGGGGCAGACGTCCTGACAGATGTCGCACCCGTACACCTGGGCGCCGAGCGCCGCGCGGTACGGCTCGGGGATCGGCTCCGCCGCCTGCGTCCAGTACGAGAGGCACCGCGTCGCGTCGAGTACGCCCGGCTCGTCGAGTGCGCCCGTCGGGCATGCGTCGATGCAGCGCGTGCACGCGCCGCAGTCGGTCTGGAGCGGCGGCGTCGGTTCGAGCTCCGCGGTGGAGACCAGGCTGCCGAGCACGACCCACGACCCGTGCCTTCGCGTGATCAGGAGCGTGTTCTTGCCGTAGAAGCCGACACCCGAGCGCGCCGCGGCCTCACGGTCGACGTGCTGGTTCGCGTCGACGAGCACGCGATAGTCGCCGCCGAGCTCGCGCCCGAGCGCGTCGAGCTTCTCGCGCAGCTCGGCGTAGCGGTCGTGCCACGTGTAGCGCGGCAGCCGCCCGGCGCCCGGCTCGAGCGCCGGCTCCGGCGCGTAGTAGCAGAGCGCGGCCGAGACGACGATCCGCGCGCCTCGAAGCAACCGCTCGGGGTGGCACGAGATCTCCGGCTGGGCGATCGTGAAGCGCAACCGGCCGAAGAGACCCCGGGCGCGGCGGTCGCGGATGTGCCGCTCGGTCTCGGCGTACGGCTCGGCGCGCGCGACGCCGACGGCGTCCAGACCGAGCGCTGCGGCGAGCCGTTGCAGGTCGGCGGTCGTCACTTCACGCATTTTGCCTCGCTGCCGCAATACGATCCCTCCGGGGTGAAGGCGATCCGCATCCACGAGGACGGGGGCCCTGAGGTGCTGCGCTACGAGGACGCACCTGACCCGCAGCCTGGTCCCGACGACGTCCTCGTCGAGCTGCGGGCGGCGTCGCTCAATCACCTCGACGTCTGGATCCGCGCGGGCCGGCCGTCGGTGCCGAAGCCGCGCATCCTCGGCGCTGACGGCGCGGGCGTCGTCGCGGGAACGGACGAGCGTGTCGTGATCAACCCCGGCCTGACGCACGACGGCCATGTGACCGTGCTCGGCGAGCATCGCGACGGCACCCACGCCCAGCTGGTCGCGGTGCCGCGCTCCGCCGTGCACCCACTTCCCGACGGAATCTCGTTCGACGAGGCGGCAGCGTTTCCGCTCGTGTTCGAGACCGCCTACCGGATGCTCGTCACGAAGGCCGCGCTCGCGCCCGGGGAATGGGTGCTCGTCTGGGGTATCGGGGGCGGCGTCGCGACCGCCGCGCTCGCGATCGCGAAGGCGCTCGGTGGGCGCGTGATCGCGACGTCCTCGAGCGACGAGAAGCTCGCGCGCGCCGGCGAGCTCGGCGCCGACGCGACATTGAACCACGAACGTGACGACGTGCCCGCACGCGTGCGGGAGCTCACCGGCGGCGGCGCCGACATCGTCGTCGAGCACGTCGGCGAGGCGACCTGGCAGAAGTCGCTCGCTGCAGCGCGCGAGGGCGGGCGCGTGATCGTCTGCGGCGCGACGTCGGGCCCGAACCCCCCGGCCGGTCTGCACCGCATCTGGTGGCGCGAACTCTCGATCTTCGGCTCGACCATGGGCACCGAGGCCGACTTCCGCGGCGCTTTCGAGCTCGTCGCGACCGGCAGAGCGCGTCCCGTGATCGACCGCGTCTTTCCGCTCACCGACGCGCGTGCCGCACACGAGCGGCTCGAACGTGGCGAGCAATTCGGGAAGATCGTCTTCAGGATCGAGTAGACGGTGGACGCCGAGACCAGGGTCCGGCTCGAGCTGGCCGCGGAGTTCCGGACGGCTCTCCGCCGCTTCCTGCGGCGCACGAAGGTCGTCGCAGCTCGGCACGGGCTGACGACCGAGCGTTACGACCTGCTGCTGATGATCAAGGCCGCGCCCAGCGAGCACTCGACGGTGACCGAGCTCTGCGAGAGCCTGCAGCTCCGCCAAACGGCGGTGACGGAGCTCGTCAAGCGCGCCGAGGACGCGGGTCTCGTCACGCGCGAGCAGTCGCAGCGGGACGCACGCGTTTCCCTGCTCGCGCTCACGCCGGAGGGTGACCGCCGGGTGCTCGAGACCTGGGAGGAGCTCCGGGAGGACAGGCGGGCGTTCGGGGCCGTGTTCGAGGACGTTCGGCGCCGCTTTCGCGCCTGGTCAGGGTCTTGACAGCGATCAGGGCTTGCACCATGGTATGATCTACTGGAAAGCTACGGGGCGCCCCTCACGGGATCCAGGGCTCACGTGAGGTCGCCCCGTTCTTTTTGCAAGCGGAACGGGGCTCAGCCGATGCCGAGGATGAACTTGGCGTCCTCCGACATCCGCTCCGGCGTCCAGGGCGGGTCGAAGGTCAGCTCGGCCTCGACGTCGTCGACCCCAGGAACCTGGCGGACGACGCGATCGATGTCCTCGGCGATCATCGGGCCGACCGGGCATGCCATCGAGGTCAGCGTGTAGGTGACCTTCACCTTCGGGCCGTCGATCTCGACGTCGCCCAGGAGGCCCAGCTCGACGATGTCCATGCCGAGCTCGGGATCCTCGACCTCGCGGAGCGCCTCGATCACTTCTTCGCGATTCGGCATGGCGCGAGGTTAGCGGTTCGGCCAGTGGCGTCGTCGAGTGCCTGGGTACTAGATCAGGCGGACGTCCTCGCGGCGCTCGCGCGCGAAGAAGTGCGTGCCGTCGATGAAGCGCACCCAGTTGCAGCGCGTGCACATGACGAGCGAGTGCGTGATCGCCGAGTCTGCGAGGTAGCGCACGCCGCGGAGCAGCTCGCCGTTCGAGACGCCGGTCGCCGCGACGATCACCTCCTCGGGCGCGAGGTCGTCGATCGTGAAGATCCGCTCGATGTCGTCGATGCCGTGGGCGTACGCGTCCTCGATCTCGGCACGGCGCGTCGGCCAGAGCTGCGCCTGGAGCTCACCGCCGAGGCAGCGCAGCGCAGCCGCCGAGAGGACGGCCTGGCGGGTGCCGCCGATGCCGACCGCCAGGTGGTCGTTCGTGCCGCGTACGGCGGCGGAGATCGACGCGAGCACGTCGCCGTCTTGAATCAGCTTGATCCGAGCCCCGGCCTCGCGGATCTCCTGGATCAGGTCGTGGTGGCGCGGTCGGTCGAGCACGATCGTCGTCACGTCGTTGACCATCCGCCCGTAGGCGTCGGCGATCGCGCGGATGTTGTCCGCGACCGGCGCGGCGAGCGAGATGCGGCCGCGGGCACGCGCCCCGACCGCCATCTTGCGCATGTACATGTCGGGCAGCGCCGGCATCGACCCACGCGCGCCGGCGGCGACCATGGCGATGGCGTTGTTGCCACCCCGGGCGACGACCGCGCGGCCTTCGAGCGGGTCGACGGCGAGATCGACCTCGTCCCCGCCGGCGCCGATCGTGCTGCCGACAGCGAGCTGCTCGGCGCCCTCGGGCGCGCCGATCACGATCCGGCCGCTGATCGGCAGGTTCTCGAGCGCGAAGCGCGCACCGGAGAACGCGGCCTCCTCGGCCGCCTCCTGGTCGGCACGGCCGAGCCAGCGCGCACCGGCGAGCGCGGCACGCTCGGTCACGCGCGCGTACGACTCGCAGATGCACGGCAGCCTCTGTCCGGACTCGGGCGCGAACGGCCGCGACTCGGTCTGGAGCTCCGTCATCGTACGACCTCGAGCTCGGCACGGGCGAGCACGAGCTCCATCAGCTCGGCGACGGCACGCTCCCGATCGGTCCCTTCGATCACCGGCACCCCCATGCGCTCGGCCTCATCGACAAGGTACTCCTGGACCTTGCGGATCGCGTCGAGCCGCTGCACGTACTTCTCCATCGGCCGCGTTCCGCCGGTGCTCGCGTCGCGGACGCGGAAGCGCGAACGGTGCACGGCCTCGGAGTCGACGCGCAGCACGGCGTGGACGACGACCGCGCCCTCGATCTGCTGCGGGACGAGCCCGGGCACGAGATGCACGCCCTCGAGCACGATCGACCACGCCTCCGCCAGGGCCCGCCCCAGCACGGCCTCGACGCCGACGAGCACCTTCTCGGTCTGGTCGAGGAAGGTCTCGATCGGCGGCTCGCCCTCGAAGCTCGAGTAGTGCACGGACGGCATCACGTCGGGCGGGAAGAAGGCGCGGATCGTCTGGCGGATGAAGTCGGTCGAAGTGACGCGGATGATCCCGAGGCGGTGCGCCGCCTCGGTCGCGACCGTCGACTTGCCGGTCCCGGTCGCGCCGCCGACCAGCAGCACGAGCGGGCGCTCGAGCCCGTCCGGGAAGAGCGGCGGCGGCAGCTCGTTCATGCTGTAACCGGCGCGAGGGCGAGCACCGCGCGGTCGAGCTCTGGCGCGACGACATCGTTCGCGGCCAGGACGACGCGGCGGCCGTGCGCGAGCGCGTGCTCGGCGACGAGGTCGATCGCGGCTCCCTTCAGCTCGACCAGGTACGTGTCGGCGTCGAGCCGCGCGAGCTCGTCTGTGAGTGCCGTCCGGTTGCCGAGGTTGCGCGAGACGTGGACGATCGTCGCTGCGATGCCGTCGAGCTGGGCGTCGCCGGCGGTGAATACCGCCACTCGGCCGGTGAGCGGCTCGAGCGCACGCAGCCGCGTGCGGGCCGGGAACGCGTCCGGCCGCTCGCAGCCGACGCAGACGACGAGGTCGGCGATCAGCCGGCGGTAGAGGTCGAACCCCGCCTCCAGGTCGGCGCCCGGCCCGACGACGAGCAGGCGCCGGTCGACCTCGACCGGCGGGATCGCCGTCCCGCTCGAGTCGAAGACGACGACCTCCGGATTGAGGTCGGCGGCGACCCGTGCGCCGTCGAGCAGGTTCGAGACGAATACCTGCCCGGCGAGACCGCCGCCGGCGCGCCGGCAACCGATCGTCGGCACACCGTACAGCGCCGCCGTCTCGAGATGGTCGGACGCAGCGTGCCTCCCGCTACGAGAGAGCGCGAGGAGGTCGTCGAGGGTCGGCGCGGCCTCGACGAGCTCGGGCTCCCGCGGACCCCCGCGGCCCATCGCGACGACGACGACGCGCAGGTCGCGCGCCAGCACCCGTGCGACGTGGCCGGCGACGGTCGTCTTCCCGACCCGCTTGCCGGTGCCGATCACGGCGATCGAGAGCGGCGGCCGCCCCCAGGCCTCGAGGCGCGGCGGGTCGAAGCGGAAGTCGGCGCCGACGTACGGCAGCCCGGCCGCGAGCGCACGGGCGGCCCAGCGGAGCCGCTCCGCCTGGTCGAGCACGGGGTCGTCGGACAGGTCGACGACGACCTCGGCGTCACCGAAGCCGTCGAGCAGCGGGACACCGAAGTCCGGCGCTCCGCGCAGCTTCTCGCTGCCGCCGACGAGGAGCGCGCCGACCCACTCGTACGGCAGCTCGTCGAGCGCCGCCCTGACGACAGCCGGCGCGTGCTCGCCGTCGACGAGCGCGATGGCCTTCATGCGTCCTGCTCCGGCAATCGCTCACGCTCGGCAACGCGGACGGGCATGCGCGGATGCAGACGGCCGCGCCCGCAGAGCCGGGACGGCCTCCAGGCGGCAGCGCAAGCGCTGCCGCGGCCCGTATGCCCTGAAGTCGTCGCCGACAAGCGTCGCCTCATCTCCCTGCCGTCACCTCGTCCTCGATCCTGCCGGTGTACTTCTCGTACTCGAGGGTCTCGAGGTCGAACTGGATGATGCGCTCCTGCCCGTGGAACGGGTAGCGGCGCCAGATCGCCACGTGCTTGCCGCTGACCTCGATCACGTTGTAACAGGGCCTCGTCTTGCCGCGTAGGCGGAGGGTCGACACCGTGCCGGTGTTGACCACGAACAGGTTCTCGAGGCGCCACGCATAGGGAACATGTTTGTGCCCCGAGAGCACGAGATTTACCCCTGCACGTTGCAGGCACTCGATCACGTCGCCCGCGTCGTAGACGATGTTGCGCTCGCGTCCTGTGCCCGGCACCGGCAGCAGATGGTGGTGGAGGACGAAGATCCGCAGGCCGGCAGGCTCGGCGAACTCCTGTTCGATCCAGCCGTAGCGGCCGCGGCCGACCTGGCCGTGGTCGAGGTCCGGCTCGGTCGAGTCGACTGCGACGACGGTGATCCCGTTCTTCCGCAGGACGGCGTTGCGGCTGCCGAAGAGCTCCTCGAAGTGGGCATAGCCGACGTTTCTCGAGTCGTGATTGCCGGGGATGACGACGAACGACTCGCAGTCGATCCGATCGAGGTACCGCTTCGCCTGGGCGTACTCCTCCTTGAACCCGTAGGTGGTGAGGTCGCCCGAGCAGACCACGATCTCGGGCTGCAGCTCGTTGATCTCCGCGATCGCGCGTTCCATCAGGTCGGGCATGAAGTGCCCGTCGCCGCAGTGGATGTCCGACAGGTGGGCGATCGTCTGCGGGGCGGCCATGGGCTGAGTGTAGGCCGGGAAGCGCAGGAGCATCCGACAGCGTTGCTACCTTGAGGCTAGGTGGCACTGGAAACGCCAACTTTCCAGGCATATCGCGGGTCGGAGCCGCCGCGGTTCGTCAACGAGGCGGAGCTCGAGTACGCCAAGATCCTCGATTACTACGGTGTGCCGTGGATGTACGAGCCGCACACGTTCGTCCTCGAGCGCGACGCCGACGGCCGCGTGACCGAGGCCTTTACGCCGGACTTCTTCCTCCCCGAGCAGGACCTCTACCTCGAGGTGACGGTGATGAAGCAGTCGCTCGTCACCCGCAAGAACCGGAAGCTGCGCAAGCTGCGGAAGCTCTATCCCGAGGTGAAGATCAAGCTCTTCTACGAGCGTGACTTCGAGCGGATCGCATCCCGCTACGGGCTGCGCAAGGCCAGCTGACAGCGTCCGACGACCGCATCGGCGACGTCTACCTCGACGCCGACGAGCTGGCCGCGCGGGTGGAGGGGCTCGGCGCCGAGCTCGCGCACGACTACGCCGGCCGCGAGCCGGTGCTCGTGGGCCTCCTGAAGGCGTGCGTGCCGTTCCTGATCGACCTCTCGCGGGCGCTGCCGATCCTGCATGCGGTCGACTTCGTCGAGCTGGCGGGCTACGGCGCCGCCGAGACCGGCGGCCACGAGCGGATCCGCTTTCTCAAGGACCTCGAGCTGAAGATCGGCGGCCGCGACGTCGTGATCGTCGACGAGGTGGTCGACACCGGCCTGACGATGCACTTCCTCTGCCGCGCGCTGGCGCTGCGCGGCCCGGGGTCGCTCGTCGTCGCCACGCTCTTCGACCGCCCGTACCGCCGGCTCGTCGACGACCTCCCGATCGGCTACGTCGGCTTCACCGTGCCGGACGAGTTCTTCGTCGGCTACGGCTTCGACATCGAGGAGCGCTGGCGCAACCTGCCCGATCTGCACTTGGTTCGTAGCGAAGTTTAGTCGCGGCTAAACTTCGCTCGTGAGCGTGCGCCAGGAACAGCTCCCGGTCGGCCTGCGGACCGTCGATGAGGCGTTCCATCGCACGCGCTTTCGTGCGCTCCCGTTCCTCGGGCCGGCGTTCATCGCCGCCGTCGCGTACATCGACCCGGGCAACTTCGCCACGAACATCGCGGGCGGCTCGCGCTTCGGCTACACGCTCGTGTGGGTGATCGTCGCCGCGAACCTGATGGCGATGCTGATCCAGACGCTCTCGGCGAAGCTCGGCCTCGCGACGCGGCGCAACCTGGCCGAGGTCTGCCGTGAGCGCTTCTCGCAGCGCACGTGCACGCTGCTCTGGTTGCAGGCCGAGGCGATCGCGATGGCGACAGATCTCGCCGAGTTCCTGGGCGCGGCGATCGGCTTCCACCTGCTGATCGGCACGTCGCTGTTCGTCTCGACGGTGCTGACGGGGATCGCCGCGTTCATGCTGCTCGCGCTCCAGGGCTTCGGGTACCGGCCGTTCGAGGCGGCGATCGCGACGCTCGTCGGCGTGATCGGCATCTGCTACCTCGCCGAGCTCTCGTTCGCGCATCCCGACTGGGGCGCGACCGCGCGCGGCCTCGCGCCCCACTTCCGCGGCTCGGAGTCGGTCTTGCTCGCGGTCGGAATCCTCGGCGCGACCGTGATGCCCCACGTCATCTACCTGCACTCGGCGCTGACGCAGGACCGCATCGTCGCGTCGACGGAGAAGGACGCAGAGACGCTGCTCCGCTACACGCGCGTCGACGTCGTGGTCGCGATGACGCTCGCCGGGCTGATCAACCTCGCGATGCTCGTCATGGCCGCGAGCACGTTCTTCCGCCACGGCCTGGAGCACGTCGCATCGCTCGACGACGCGCACCGGTCGCTCGAGCCGCTGCTCGGCAGCGGCGCCGCGGCGCTCTTCGCGGTCGCGCTGCTCGGCTCCGGCCTCTCGTCGTCCGCGGTCGGGACGCTCTCGGGCCAGGTGGTGATGCAGGGATTCATCCGCCGCCGGATCCCCGTCACCGTCCGGCGGCTCGTGACGATGATTCCGGCCTTCGTCGTCGTGGCGATCGGCGTCGACCCGTCGCGGACCTTGGTCCTCTCGCAGGTGGTGCTCTCGTTCGGGATCCCGTTCGCCCTCGTGCCGCTGATCTGGTTCACGTCGTCGCGCGGGCTGATGGGGCACCTGGTGAACCGGCGGCTGACGACCTTGGCGGCCGGCGCCGTCGCTGCGCTGATCATCGGGCTGAACGTGTTCTTGCTCGCCGAGACGTTCGCCGGCTGATCAGAGGTCGAAGCCGAGCTCGTCGAGCGAGCGCTGCAGCTCGGCCGGGTCGTCGTAGACCCGGAAGGCGCCGGCCGCGACCAGCTCGTCGGCGCCGTAGCCGCCGCTCAGGAGCCCGACGCTCAGCATCCCGGCCCGGCGCGCGGCGAGCAGGTCCCAGACGGCGTCGCCGACGACGTAGCAGTCGGTGGCCTCGACGCCGAGCGCCTTCTGGCACGCGAGGAAGAGGTCGGGCTCGGGCTTGGCGCGCGCGACGTCGCCGCGGTCGACGACCACGGTCTCGTCGCCGACGCCGAGCGCGTCCAGCGAGCGGTCGATCTCGGGCCGGCGACCCGAGGTCGCGATTCCGTGCACGACGCCACGCGCGCGTAGCTCCTGCAGGAGCTCGACCGCGCCGGGAAGCGGCCACCGCTCCGGCAGGAGCGAGCGGAAGATCTCCCCATGCTTGACCTGGATCGCCTCCGTCTCCGCGTCGGTCAGGTCGCGACCGACCTCGCGCGCCACGGCGCGCGTGAAGAGCCCGCCGCTCATCCCGATCCGGCGGTGGATGCGCCAGCCCTCGATCGGCATCCCCTCGTCGGCGAGCGCCAGCTGCCAGGCGAACACGTGCGCGTAGACGGTGTCGACCAGCGTCCCGTCGAGGTCGAAGATCAGGGCGCGCGCCACGGCGCGAGCGTACCCACCGGCCGGTTCAGGTCGGGCGACATGATCGCTCGGCTCGGCCACTACTCGGGAATGTCGCCCGAACGGCGCTAGGCGCGTCAAGATTGGCGCGCATGCCTGCGGCCGTGGAGCGTTAGGGTTGGATCCCCTGGCGACCCCTTATGGAGGTGCATGAATGAGCGTGCTGGTCATCGGCAAGTTTCAAGGCGACACGGCGAAGTTCCGGCAGGCGCTTCAGGAGCGAGCCGACGAGTTCGCGAAGATCGGCGCACGCGCCCAAACTGTCGGAGCGATCCACCACCGCTTCGGCATCGGTGACGGGTTCGTGGTCGTTGTCGACGAGTGGGAGACTGCCGACCAGTTCCAGAGCTTTTTCGCCGATCCGGAGCTTCAGGAATTCATCGCCTCCGTCGGCGCCGCAGCGGCTCCGCCGGAGCTCACATTCACCGAAGCCGTTTCCTCACCTGATCAGTTCTAGACGCCACGGTCGAAGGCGCGTGGCATGCCGCGCGCCTCGGCCGTTGGAAACTTCGTGAGCAGTGCAGGAGACAGGCCTCGCGGCTGGGCGAGAGTCCTTTACGCCCCCCGCCACGTCAGCACCGTGTCGGACGGGGGCTCGTGCGCGGAAACCGGGGGTCTTACCCGCGTCATCACAGGTAGCCGAGCGGGTCGACCGGGTTGCCGTTGATCCGCACCTCGAAGTGGAGGTGCGGACCCGTGCAGTGGCCGGTGCAGCCGACGTAGCCGATCACCTGTCCCTGGCTCACGTCCTGCCCGCAGGTGACCGCGAGCGCCGACTGATGCGCGTAGGCGGTCGCGAGGTCACCGCCGTTGTCGAGCACGATCAGGTTGCCATACCCCTCTTCCCAGCCGCAGTAGATGACCCGGCCGGCGGCGGCAGCGTGGATCGGGGTGCCGGTCGGCACGCCGATGTCGATGCCCTGGTGCATGCGGCCCCACCGCCAGCCGAACGGGCTCGTGATCGGCCCCTGCACGGGCCAGATCAGCCCGGCGGCGGACGGCGTCACGTCGCCGTTCCCGGCCTGCGCGGCGCGGATCCGGACGGCGAGCGCCGCACTCGCCTGCTGCAGCGCGTCGATCTCACTGGCTTCGTCGCGCTCCTGTTCGTCCAGGTCGGAGAGCGCGACGAGCTTCTTCTGCTTGGCTGACGAGAGCGTGTTCGACGCGTCGACGAGCGCGCCTCGCGTCTCGTTCTCTTGGCTCTCGCGCACGGCAAGCGCGCGTTCCTCGCCGCGGACGCGCTCGCGCAGTGCGTTCGTCCGCGAGCGGGCCTGCCGCACGGCGGCCCGCGACGCCGCCACCTGCGCAGCGACCTGGCGGTCCTCCTGTCCGATCAGCGCCAGGTAGTCCGCCTTGTCGAGAGCATCTTGGATCGAGCTTGCGCCGAGGAAGACATCGAGCGTCGAGGGCTGGGGCGACTCGAAGATCGCCACCAGCCGCTCGTTCAGCCGCGCGACGGCCAGCCCGTACTGCCGGGTGAGCAAGCCGAGACGCTCCGATTGCAGGCCGTAGAGGTCGTTCAGCTTCGTCAGGCGCTCGTCGCGCATGGCGAGATCCTGGCGCAGCGTCTGCAGGGTGAGCGTGACGTCGCCGACCTTCGTCTCGAGCGTCTGGATGCGCGAGCTGAGACCGTCGATCTCGCCGCGGAGCCCGCTCTGCGCACGTTGGACCTGCGTGAGCGTCCCGTGCAGCGTTGCGATCCTCGAGTCGACCGCCTGCTTCTTCGCGGTGATGTCGTCACCGACCGCCGGGCCGGCGAACGCGAGCGTCAGCGTCAGCGCGAGCAGGAGCCGGCCGATCATCCACCGTCGGGATTCGCGGTCGAGCCCGGCAACTCCTGCGGACGGTCGAGCGCCCGCAGCGCCTCCGCCGCAGCGCGCCGGAGCGGCCCGACGAGCGAGCGGTAGTCCTCGTCGCCGATCTTGCCCGTGCGGTGGTCGAACTCGAGCTCCTTCAGCGCGCCGAGCGCGTGGTCGCGCTCCTCGATCAGCGCGAGGCGCAGCTCCTCGGCGGGTGTGGGCGCGTCGAGCCGGTCGTCGTCGGCGTGCGTCCGCAGGAACGGCAGCGCGACGAGGACGACCGCCGCGACGGCGATCAGGGCACCCACGATGAGGGCGGTCATGCGCGCGCGAGCGCGAGCCGGGCGGCGAGCCGGCGCTGCTCACGCGCATCCGGCCAGATCGCCACCAGAGAGCCGGCGACGAAGACGAAGCCGGCCAGCCAGATCAAGTTCACGAGCGGCTTCACCAGCACGATGAAGTCGATCGCGTTCGTCTGCTTGTCGAACTCGTTGTAGATGACGTACAGGTCCTCGGCCCGCAACCAGTTCGTGTGGATGCCGACGGCCTTGGCGAGGCCCTGGTTGTCGTAGTCGTAGACGCCCGTCTTGAGCATGCCGCCCGCCCGGCCCGAGAGCGAGAGCAGGGCATTCGTCTGCACGTTGTCGGCGCCTCGCGCCGTCGACTGGCCTTGGTACGTCAGCGTGTAGCCGTCGACGGACATCGACTGGCCGACACGGAGCTCGTGCTCTCTCGTGGTCGAGTAGGCGCTCGACCCGACCACACCGATCACGAGGAGGACGATCGAGGCGTGGACGACATAGCCGCCGTAGCGCCGCCGGTTGCGAGCGACGAGCTCGAGCAGGGACCCGGTGGCGCGCGTGCCGCGGACGAGCTCGACGACGATCGTCGTCAGGACGAACGCGCAGAACGTGTACGAGATGAGTCCTGGCGTCGACGAGCCCGCGCCTGCGACAATCAGCGCGCCGCCCGTTACGAGCGCGACGCCGGCCGGCCAGCGAACCGTGCGCAGCAGCCCGCGCGACGAGGTCCGCCGCCATGCGATCAGCGGGCCGATGCCCATCAGGAGCAGCAGCGGCAGGCCGAAGATCCGCAGGAAGAAGTCGAAGTACGGCCTGCTCAACGTCCGCGTCTGGCCCTCGAAAAGCTGCGTCAGGATCGGGAAGATGACGCCCCAGAGGATCGTGAGGCAGAGCGCGACGAGGAGCAGGTTGTTGTAGAGGAACGCCGCCTCACGCGAGAGCGCGGACTCGAGCTTCGTGCGCGCGCGTAGGAGCGGCAGCCGCCACACGATCACGACCACGGAGAACAGCGCCGAGATGACGACGAAGGCGAGGAACCAGCCGCCGATCGAGCTCTTCGCGAACGAGTGGATCGAGTTGACGACGCCCGAGCGTGTCAGGAAGGTGCCGAACACGGACAGCTCGAACGCGAGCGCGACCAGGATCATGTTCCAGATCTTCAGCATCCCTTTTCGCTCCTGGATCATCACCGAGTGCAGGAACGCTGTCGCTGCGAGCCAGGGCATGAGCGCCGCGTTCTCGACCGGATCCCAGGCGTAGTAGCCGCCCCATCCCACCTCGACGTAGGCCCAGTGCGCGCCGAGGATCTGGCCGAAGCCGAGGAACGTCCAGGCGGCGAGCGTCCAGCGGCGCGTCGCGATGATCCAGCGTTCGTCCGTGTGCCCCGAGAGCAGCGCTCCCATTGCGAACGCAAACGGCACCGTGAGTCCGACGTAGCCGAGGTAGAGCATCGGCGGGTGCGCGACCATGTACGGGTTCTGCAGGCTCGGTACGAGCCCGGCGCCGTCGAGCGGCCGCGTCTGCGTGTCGAACGGGCTCGAGACGGCGACGAGGACGAACGCGAAGAACGAGGCGATCCCGCCGATCACCGGGACGACCCAGGCGACAAGGTCCTTGAGGAGCCGCCGGTTGACGGCGACGGAGAGTGCGCCGTAGCCGGTCAGGATGAGCAGCCAGAGCAGGAGCGAGCCCTCCTGCCCGCCCCAGAAGGCGCTGAGCGAGTAGATGAGCGGCAGCGTGCGGTTCGTGTGGGACGCGACGTACGTGAAGCTGAAGTCGTGGCGTGCGAGCGCGGTCGCGAGCACCGCGGCGGCGACCGCGGTCGAGCCGAAGCACGCGAGCAGCGCGTTGCGGGCGGAGTCCGCGAGCCGGCGCCGGTTCGTCGTCGCGGCCGCCGTTCCGGCGATGAGTGCGTAGAGCGCGAGACCGAGGCTGACGACGAGGGCGGCGCGGCCGAGGTCAGCCATCGCCTAGTCGGTCTTTGCTGCGGTGTACTTGCTCGGGCACTTCGTCGTCATCTGGCTCGCGAGGAAGGACCCGTTGCTGAGCTGGCCGGTGAGGTTGACGTCGCGGCCCGTCTCGAAGAGGTCGGGAAGGGCGCCGTGGTAGACGACCGGCACCGTGCCGCTCGTGCCGGTGATGTTGTGCAGCCCGAAGCGCAGCCCGCTGCTCGAGTGCGCGTCGCCTGCGACCGGGCCGACCACCTTTCCCGTCAGCGAGACCGTGCCCGCGTGCCCGGGGAGACTGCTCGGCTCGAGCAGCGGCATCGAGTCGCCTCCCAACGCCGTGTAGAGCAGGAAGATGGCGAGCACGCCTGCAACCGCGAGCGCAACGATCAGCCGCGCGGGATTGCGCACGCCCTGCTGACGAGCCACGCCATCAGTGTAACGACGATCCCGTGCGTCTCACCGCGCAATCGCCACTCCGGCGCCGCGCGGGCGGCCCAGCACCCGGCGGAGCGTCCGCTCAGGCGTCGAGGGTGGCGGGAAAACGGCGTTCGGGCACGCGGTAGCCGTGATCGGCGCACAGGGAGCCGGGCGACTCCTCCGTCAGCGCGTCGCAGTATCCCTTGCCGTACGCCGCCCGCATGAACGCGGACACCACCTCGAGCGACCATTCGTCGATCGTCGCGGCTTCCCGCCAGAGATCGGCGAGACGCACGTCGATATCGAGCTCGAGCAGGTCGATTCGTGAAGGGCGTGTTGACATGGGCTCGAGCGTAGAGGTCCCACCGGACGGCACCGCGCGCCAGCGACTAGGCCGGGCCAGACTAGGCTTCGCGCGCCATGGCCCGCCGGCTCCATTTCGGTCCTGCCCGTGTGCCCTCGCGAACGAGCCCGGAGGACGCGGTCGACTCGCTGCTCGAGAGCGGCTACAGCGCCTGCGAGATCGACTTCGAGGGCCGCTTCTGGATGGACTACGAGTTCGCCGCCCGGTTCGGGTCGTTGGCGCGCGAGCACGACGTCGTCCTCTCCGTGCACGCGCCGATCGCCGGCTTCGTGGGCCACGCGGACCGTGGCAAGAAGCTCAACATGGCGATCGGCATGCTCGACCACTCGGCCGGCATCGCGAAGGCTGCCGGCGCCGAGCTCGTCGTGTTCCACCCCGGCTTTCTGCTTGCACGGACACGTGAAGACGCGATCGACTCGGTGTCCGAGCAGCTCGGCGAGCTCCGCGAGCGGTTGGCCGCGAAGGACCGCGCGGTGCCGTTCGGGATCGAGGTGATGGGTCGTGTGCGGGAGCTCGGCTCGGTCGACGACGTCGTCGAGATCGCGCGTCGCACCGGCTGGGTGCGACCGGTGCTCGACTTCGCGCACATGCATGCGACGACCGACGGCGCGTTCACGTCGGTCGCGCCGTTCACCGACGCGCTCGCGAAAGCGGACGCGGTGCTCGAGCCAGGCGCGCCGTTCCACATCCACTTCTCCGACGTCCAGTTTGCTAAGGCAACAGGCACAAGTGGAGAGCCGGGCGGCAACGAGCGCCGGCACCTGCCCTACGGCGAGGGCACGCTACGCGCCGAGCCGATGCGCGATGCCCTGGCGCAGTTCGAGCGCCCGGCCACCGTGATCAGCGAGTCGCCGGACGAGGCCTCGACCCAGGCGATACGCGCGGTGCTCGGCGCCTAGTCGCGCGTCAGGCGGTCAAGCGTGGCCCAGCTGATCCGCCAGCCGTCCGCGAGGAAGCCGCCCGAGCGATCCGTGATGATCGGGCGCGTGCCCCCGTGCATCAGGAGGTCGCACTGAACCTCGTCGTACGTCTCGCGGCGGGGTGCCAGCTCGGTCCCGTCGTCCAGCCGCAATTGAAACTCGCGTTGCGGGAAGGGCGGCACCTGGCCGAAGCCCAGGATCTCGAACATCGGTTGCGTGTTCATCGCCGCTGAGCGTAGCGCAAGCCCCGGATACCTGGCCCTTTCGGATTGGATCGCGGTCCTGTAGCGTTCCCTCCACAGACAACAAACGGCCCCGCGCGGATGCAACCGCCGGGGCCCGGCACAGGAGGGTAAAGCTCCCGTGCAAGAACAGACGGTAACGCAGTTGGCCCGCGGCATTGGCGACGTGGTACACGCCAAGGGCTACGACCGCATCGTCGCCGGCAAAAGCACGCTGGCCTACGCCAACGCGCGCAAGACCGGCGTCCATCTCGACTTCCGTGCGGCAGACCTGGAGGGCGCACCGGCGCGGGTGCGGAAGCGCGTCACGATCAAGCGAGACCGCGCCGTCCTGCTTGTGAACGACAAGAACGTGGAGGCCGCGCGGGCCATTCTCGCTCATGTCGCCGGGAAGCAGGGTCTCTCGTGAGCCTGCACAACAGACCTCACAAGAAACAGGTTCTCGCGAGTCGGGACGGCGGGGCCCTCTGCCGCTACTGCGGCAGTCGGCAGAAGCTACGCAAGCTGACCATCGATCACGTGATCCCCCGATCTCACGGCGGGACTCACGCTCTCGAGAACCTCGTTCTGGCCTGCGGGCCATGCAACGCGGCGAAGGGCGACGTGTTGCCGGCGGCGTCGTGAGCGCCGCGGCCATTCGAGAAGCGTTCCCGGCCGGCGGCTGGACCCTCGTCACTGCTCGCGGTGGCAATCGTGCGGGTGGCGTTACGGCGCACCGCGGAGTCCTCCATCCCGACGAGTACGTGGACATGGCGGTGCTTGTGCCGGCCGTGGAGCGGTTGCTCGGCTTTGGGATGGCCGAGCTCCGCGCGGTCTACGTACAGGGCCCCAAGAGCGCGGCCCAGCGCGAGTTCCGGGCAAAGATTGACGCCCGCCTGCTTAGGGTGGCGGCTGGCGGAGGAAACCTCGAGGGCTGGCCCGGTGACGGGGCTTGACCGCCAGACGATAGGCCGTGCGGTACACCGCGCCCAGTGTTGGCGAAACGGCGAACTAGGCGTAGAGTCGGCCCATGAGCGCCCTCATGGCAAAGATCCGCCAGTGGCTGCGGCTCGGCAAGCCTGCCTAGCCCGCGTCGCCTGACTCCATTTAGCCGACCCGTCGCGCCTGAGCTCGGCGGTCCAGAATGTGCGGGGCGTCGTAGCAGTTCTGGTCGTCCCCCTCGGTCTTGACGAACTGCTTGACCTTCGCTGACTGCGGTCAGACGGAACGCGGCGCCGACCTCAAGCCGTCGAGCACTAAACCCTCTGCTCGCGCCAGTTCCATTCATCGAACTCGCGCTCCGCGCAACCGGGGCAGTAGAAGACAAGCTCGGTCTCGCCGTTCGGCCCTTCGACTCTGTAGGCCCGCCAGCCGCGAGCCATACGGTCGGCTTTCTCTCCGCACTCAGCGCACCTCATCCGTCGGCAAGCCTAAGACTTCGGCGGGGTCAGGTCGAAAGCCAGGCGTTGTCCTCGCCTTTCGTCGGGTGGTCACCGCACCCTCACGGACGCTAGGTTCTGGATCCTCCGGGGATCGGGCGCTGAGGAGGGCGGAGAACCGCAGCTCCTAGCTCTCCTCACGCCGCCTGTACTTACCACGGCGTTCATACTTGGCCGGCGCACGTACCAAGTGCGTTCATGGTGCGGTCTCGCAGCGCGTCGGCCATGCGACACAGGCGGCGCGCTGCGACGACCCTCTATACGGTCGTGTTCATCCGCTGGACAGCACGTTCTTGAGCGCCTTCTCCATCGCGTAGCGGGAAAACGGCTTGACGAGATATGCAGCCGGTTGCATCGCACGCGTCTCCGTGTCGGCTGGGAAGATGCTCGCGAAGACAAGTGGAACCCCGCGCGCACGGAGGGCCTTTGCGACAGCGAGTCCCTCGGCCTGTCCAGGCTCCACGATCGCGACGTCAGCCGTCCCCAGATCGTCGCTCGCATCCGTGAAGGGCTCGTGGCCAAGCCGCTCCACGAGAACCTCCAGAAGTGCGCGCACGTCGTCGTTGGGTTCGACGATGAGAACCCTCGCCACAGTCGACTTATGATGACATTTGTCGCCGTGACGGCGATGGGGAGTTCCAACCGTCCCCATACCGCAGTCATACAGATCCCCTACTTGGGGGATGGGTACACGAGGCGGGCAGGCACGATACAACTGTCAACAGTCGGGATACCCAAGCAGGGTGCCGCAGCCCGGCTTGGAACGCGTTCGCATCGCGCTTCCCGCCTTTTCGCTACCGGCCCCAGGGGTTCCCGCTGGGGCCGGTTCTTTCTAAGAGCCGTTACGATCCGCGCCCACGGTTCTAGGCCGCCCATGGAGGATGTGCGGTGCCAGATCGGGACCGCATCGCGCCGTTCTTCGCGAGATCAATCGCGAGATGGGGTTAGTCCGACGCCCGTGTCCGTCCCTCCGCGTGACTTTCGCACGCGTCGAGCGCGTAGCCGGCCGGGACGGCTGACTTTTTCCCGCGGATTGGTTGGCGGGGTAAGTAGATCGTCGCGCGTTCAAGGCGACGAAACCGCCCGCCCCGGCGCGTCAGCCGGCCAGCAAGAGCCCGAACTGATGAGGATGCAGCTCGACGAACGGATCGTCCTGGGCAACCCACGTGCCGGCGTGCACCCGGCGCGTCTTTCCGGCGTTGTCGGTGTTCTCCAAGGTGCTCAGCGCCAGGTATGAGTTGGCGCGCGTGCGTCCCTTCGCCACCACTGGCACGAAGGCCTCGGCGTTATCCCGGACGCGGTCATCGTCCTTGGCCAGTCGCGTGCCAGCAGGAATGCCTGGAAGGGCGACGGTCGGGACAACGGCGTCCTCGTCGCGTAGGCGCCGCTCCACGCGGGTGCGCACCGGAGGCGGTGACGCAACGGCGGCAACCTCACGATTGGCACGGAGCTGATCCGCGATCTCGTCGTGGGGCGTTCCAATCGGTGCGAAGTTCATGGGATTGAGCTTCACCGCAGGGTGATCCGCCCGGACGCGCGTGCCAGCGCCGAGCACGATCCCGACGCCATCAATATCAACAGCATGAGACTCAATAACCTCTACAACCGCGTCGGGGGAAAACGCCTTCCTCTTCGTAACGGGCATCAGTTGCTCCTGTCTGATTGATTGACTACACCCCAGCGGGCGCGGTCCTTGTCGCCGTGGAGGTCGTTCTCCAGCGATGCGGAAAGCCACCCGAATCGCCAGGACTGGAAACGTTCGATGTGATCGTGGCGGGGCCACGGGTTCTCTTCGAGGGGCCAGCCGTTGAAGTAGGCACAGGCGCCGGCCACCACACAGTTCAGCTCCAGCTCTCCGTCGGGAAGAGTGATGAGCCGGTCGACGTAGCTCTTCTTCGGCACCGGCTTGGGCTGACGGCGCCAGAACCTCATCAGAGTTGCCATGCCGGCCTTCCAGTCGGTACGGGCTTGGCCGTGGCCCGCGGCTTGGGTCGTGCCTGCGGTGCCGCCGCCGTGGCGAAGGCATCCGTGAGCGAGACGGCCCGAATTCCCGCGCTCGTACCTGCGTACGCGGGGAACATCACTGGCCCGAACTCGGCCAAACGCAACTCCTGTACGGTCCTTTCAGGCAACTGACGAGGGTTGTGGACGGAGCGGGCAGGGCGCGGATCGAAGTCCTCGCGCGTGACCTCGAAGCGGAAACTCGCGCCGTACTGGCCGGCCCTGAGCGCTGGCAGCAGATCGTTGACGTAGGGCGTGTCAAAGAGCGCGACTTCGTACGCCGCCCCTTGACTGTCCTCGCGCAGCGAAAGGATGTGGCCCAACGGGCGATTTCCGATCTGCGGGTCCTTGCCATGCTCTAGCAGGACCCGGACTCGATCGCCTCGCTCACGGATCGTCTTGGCGAATGCGCCGGGAGCTATCCGCTCCATGAAGTGACCCTCCCGCACACTGCTGATCTCGGTCCACTCGTTGAAGACTGAGAAGTGGCCAGTCATGACAGGTCCCTGCGCGGAAGTGGTGTCCAGCGATGGACGGCCGATGCCGTCGGCCGACAAGGCCCGGACGACGGGTCGGGACCACCGCGCCTTGGGGCGCACGTGCGCGGCCCCGGAAAGGTGCCAGTCGCGCCGCGTGGGTAGCTTCCAGTTGTTCATGTCGGTTCTCCTAGGTAGTAAGGCGGGGCCGACCTATCCGCATTGATCGACCCCGCCACGGCGCGCTCGCCGATGACGGGCGGCGGCTCGCCGATCTTTAGTCGGGCCGTCGATACCTTTGGATCGCTGGGATTACCGCGTCAACGCGCTCAGTTCAGCGATTCGTTCGCGCTTCGCCCGCATGCCGGCGCGCAAACTGCGACGCCAACGCGCGTAGTTGGCCGACGCTGGGTCTGCGTGGTAGGCGGCAAGCTGGCGTTCGCGGCGTTTGACCGCGCAGTTCCATCCGCCCTTTGAACCTGTGCTGCGGTCCATCGGTTGGTGATGGCACGCGCAGAGCCGGCGGTCCTCGCTCACGACGCCAGGCCCGCGAGCTTTACAGCCGCACGCCGACGGAGCTCGCCAACGAGATCTGGCGGCGGCGCGACACCACGAAGTTCGTCCAGAACGTTGAGGAGCAGCCGCGCGATGTGCGGTGCGGTCCTCGCATCCGAGCGGTCGAGTCTACGGGCGAGCGCACGCACGGTCTCGGCACGAACGGTGTTCAGGCCGTCGAGCTCTCCGACGGCCGCCAGGTGAAGATCCACGGCATCCTCAACCGCAGTGCCCGACGTGCAGCTTGCTCGTTCTAGACCGGCCACGAGCCGTCGAATGTGTCTTTCCGTCACGCCGAACCGCTCCGAGAGACCGGTCGCTGACTCACCTGCCATCCAGGCGATACGAATGGCCTCCAGAGCCTCGTTGTTGATCTTTCTGTTCATCCACTCGCCTCTTTCGATGTGAAATGACCAAAGGACCGGGTTGTCGCGCAGGGAGGGTTGCGGACAAGGCGGGGTGCCGGCGCAGAGCGGCAGCGCCAAGGTCGCTGACCCGCCCTCCCCCGCTGGCGAGTTTCAGTCGGGCCAGTAGAAGTAACGCCTCCGCCCCGATGAGGGAGCTAACACGGCCACGGGGTTCTCGTTCGTCCGGCGCTTGACGGTCCTCACGATGACGGTGCGCGCGGTGCGCTCGTCCTCGTCGGGCTCGTGCTCCTCGGGCTCGTTCTCCTCGTGCTCTTCGACTGGCTCGTCCCAGCCGTCGCTCAACGCCGCACCGGCACGACGTTCACCGTCCGCCAGAAGGCGCGCATGAGCGCCTCCTGCTCGGCCCGTGCGTAATCGCCCAGGGCCTCGCGGCAATCGGCGCACGGGCCGCATGAGTCGGGATGGTGGATGCGCCCTGGCTCGATGCGTTCGTTCATGCGTCTCCTTTGCTCTCTAGTTCTCGCTTGAGGAACCGCCGAAGTTGATGCATCGTCACGGTCCACTGGAGCCGACAGCCGTTGCACCGCATGGTCACGGAGGTCGGTGAGCGGCGGTAGACGACGGCGCCGCGGCGCTCACAGGCGGGGCAAGTGCCGATCGCTGCCCTCAGCGTCGAGGTCAGCTCTCGGTTTCGCCTTTTCATGGCGCGTCATGATAGGGCGCGCGGGCGTTTCCCTCTTCTGCGTGCCAGTCTCTTCATCGACCAAGGTCAGCTCTTGGTCTTGGTCTTGGTCTGGCGCGCTTCTCTGCCTTCCAGTTCGCTCGACCCTGCGACCGAGCGATGTCGATATCGATGCGTGCCAGCCCGACCATGACGGCCCCAACCAGCAACTCGTCGCCTCGAAACGTATTGCTCAATGCCAGTACGAGCAACGGTCATCGAACTGAACAACTCCACCCAAAGCTCGTACTGAGCGGAGTGGTGTCGAGCGCCGATGTCGTTATGTAATAGGTATCTGACCGACGTTGTTTCCCTGGGACGCACGTTGTTTGCCAGCGCGAACGCACGTTGTTCTCGCCAGCCCGACCACGAAGGCCCCAACCGGCGTTCTCACCTGGTACCGCTGCCGCCGGGCACCTGACCCCGCCGGGTCAGGTGCGCGACAGCGATCTCGACCAGCGCGGTGCGGTGGTCGGTTTTCGCGCGAGGGGAGCCAGGGAGCCCTCGCCTGGCGCGAAGCCTTGCGGGCGCATTGCGCCCTGCACCCTATGGCGCAGCCATACGTTGTTTGGGACGGCGGATGGCCCGAATCAGGACTTTCTGGCAACCGCGGACGGGCCGCAATCGCTCTGATAGAGCCAAGGAAAGAGCAATTGCAAAGAGTTTGTTTGGACTACGATGGTTGGCGTTTGCGCTGCTGCTTGAGCCGATACAGCGCCGCGCGGAAGTCCCGTCTGGCCCGGTCTAGGGCAGCCGCCTCGTATTTGCGGTTGCGGAGGTCGCGGATCTGGCGGAGGGCGCGACCGCGCGCGTCGGCGTCATCTTTGTCCCAGCCGATGAGGAGCTCGGCAGCGGCGATGTTGGCCGGCGTGCTCTCGATGTGGCCAAGAACCACGGCGAGGTAGGCACGAGCATCGCGCTCCTCCGTCGTCTGCCCCTTCTGGGCCAGCGCCACCCGGAGCACGCGTATGCGACGGCGACCCAAGAGCTTCGCGACTAGCTCTGGCGAGTCCGCGTACGACGGCTTGCCGGGACCTTTTGCACTGTGGACCGGATAGTTGCGCCGCCTGGGATGGATCTCGCCCTTTCGCTTCCATCCCGGCGTGCCGCGCGGCGGCCCGTACGTCAGGGAGCTACCGTTCCTCAGCACGCGCACGCCGGGGATCCGCGGTGTACGCCGCTGACGATCGCGGGCGTCCGCCGCAACCTCGCTGTCGCTATCGTCGCCGAGCCTTCCGGTCTCGTCGATGCCCTCAGCGATCGTGCCGCCGTCGCTTCTAAACCGCGTGGCCTCGGCGTTCAGCCGCTTGACTTCGTGCGGCAAGTTCATATCTGCCTCCCTGGTCTAGCCGGGCGGAGTGCGCGCTCCGCCATTGTGCATCCTAGCAGAACGTACGTTCGTACACAATGCCTCGATCGATGCGGGTCACCGCCAAACGACCTCCAGCCGCTCCTCAATTGGCTGCCACCTGCCGCGCTTCGGATCGGACTTGACCAGGGCGACCGATGCGATCACGCGACGGGCGAACTCGCGGCGGGCGTTGAGACTGCCGTCGTCGGCTGCGGCCATTCGATCCTGTGAAGCCAGCGCCGCGGCGTAAGCCGATGCGGTGGTGGTGACGGCCTCGCGGCGGCGGGCGACCTCGCGCTTGTAGAGGTCGGGGCCGAGCTCGCTGATGAGGCCGGCCGCCAGGAACTCGTCAAGCTCGCGGCTGGTCGCGGCGTGCGCCACCTGGGCGTCGTGGAGCTCAATGAGCGCGGCCTCCAGATCGACGCTCCCGGCGCGCGCCGCAAGGCCCGGCTCTACCAGGGCGTCCACCTTCTCGACCGTGCCGCTGGCCGGCGCCGGGCAATCGCCCGAGGCCCGCACCCGCCGGCACGTGTACGAGGCGACGCGGGCACCTTGCGGACCCGATGCCGTGACCGTGAGCAGGTGGCCGCAACCGGCGCAGCGGATGAGGCCGGCTAGGATTCCCTGAGAGGCGAGGCTGCCGTTGTGGTCCGGCCGTTTGCCCTCGCGTTGAGCAAGCTGCCAGGTGCGCTCATCAACGAGCGCGGGATGGGCGCCCTCCTCGTAAATGGCGTCGCCGATGGCGATGCGGCCGAGGTACGTCTGGCTCTTGAACATCTGCGACACGCTCGACCGGCTCCAGCCCTTGCCGGTGGCCTTCTCTAGCTCGTCGGCGCAGTCCTGGAGCGATGCGCCGCGAGCTCGCCGCTGGAACATGCGGGTCACGGCCGGCGCCACCTTCTGGTCGGGCCGCAGCCGGCCTTCCGCGTCACGCCTGTACCCGACGGGCGTACGCGTGGGATGCACTCCCCGCGCCGCGGCCCTCACCTGCGCCTCGCGCCAGCCGGCGCGCCGGGCGTCAAGCTCCTCCTCGGCCCACCCGAGCAGGAAGCCGAGGATGGGCTTGCCCATCGGCTGGGCCGTGTCGAGGTCGCTGCCGATGATGCGCCCGCCTGCGCGGGACACCCGGTCGGCCACCATCACGCCGTCGAGCAGGTTGCGGGAGAACCGCGACACCTTCCAGACGATCAGACCTCCCGACTCGCCAGCCTCGACCTTGGCGACGATCTCCTCTAGCCGCCGCTCGCGGGCGGCCTTGTCGCCCGAAACGTCAAGCTCCTCGATGACTTCGGCGACCTCGAGCCCGTTGGCCGTGGCCAGCCGCCCGATTGTGTCGCGCTGAACGGCGGGCGAAATGAAGGACTCGCCGCCGCGTCCGGCCGTGCTGCTGACGCGCACGTAGCCGTAGAACGGAAGTTGGGTGGTGCGCTTGGGTGCCATGCCCTCAGTTTGCCATATACACTTGCGCTTAGCAAGTTTGTGTTCGCGAACCGGAACGAGACGAAGCATCTCCCCTACGGCGAGGGGACGCTTCGTGCCGAGCCGCTCGCTGAGGCGCTCGCCGGCTTCGAGCGGTCGGCGACCGTGATCTCGGAGTCGCCCGACGAGGCCTCGTCGCAGGCGATCCGGGCGATTCTCGGCGCATAGGATCCGGGCCATGGCGACCAAGCACAAGCTCCTGGACACGCCGGCCGAGAAGGTGCCGCACGAGTTGGCGCAGCAGGTGATCGACTTCGTGAAGCCGATCGAGGCGGTGACCGCCGCCTACGTCGGCCTGACACAGATCACCGAGGACTTCAAGGAGCCCTATGAGCAGCTCGCAGCCGCCTTCGAGCTCGCCTCCGAGGACGACGCGGCGTTACGGGCGTTCGCGGACCGCTTCTACGAGACGATGCCGGCCGACGTGCAGGCCGGCGGCTGCAACGTGCTCGACTCGGGCGGCGCGGCGGCATGGCGCGCACAGGCGCAGCGGGTCTTCAGCCGCTGATGCTCGACCCCGGCGTCTTCAAGGCGTACGACGTGCGCGGTCTCTATCCGACCGAGCTCGACGAGGGGGGCGCGTACGCGATCGGCCGCGCCTACGTCGAGCAGTTCGAGCCACGACGGATCGCGGTCGGCCGCGACATGCGTCTCTCCTCGCCGACGATGGCGAAGGCCTTCATCGAGGGAGCCGCGGACGGCGGAGCCGACGTCGCAGATCTCGGGCTGGTCGGCACCGAGATGGTCTACTTCGCGGTCGGCGAGCTCGGGCTCGACGGCGGCGCCGCCGTCACCGCGTCGCACAACCCTCGCGACTACACGGGGATGAAGGTCGTACGCCGCGGCGCCCTGCCGGTCGGCGTCGAGTCCGGCCTGCTCGACATCAGGGACCGCGCGTTGCGGGCCGACTGGCGGCCGGCGAAGCGCGGCGAGGTCGCCGCCGAAGACATCTGGGACGGCTTCGTCACGCGCGTGCTCTCGTTCGTCGACGTCGAGGCGATCCGGCCCCTTCGCGTGGTGATCGACGCCGCGAACGGAATGGCGGGCGCGATGCTGCCGCGCGTACTCGACCGGTTGCCCCAGGTCGACGCGGTTCGCTGCAACTTCGAGCCCGACGGCTCGTTTCCGAACCACGAGCCGAATCCACTGCTGCCTGAGAACCGCGAGTTCATCGTCCGCGCCACGACCGGAGCGGGGGCGGACTTCGGTGTCGCCTACGACGGCGACGCGGATCGCTGCTTCTTCGTCGACGACCGAGGCGAGTTCGTGCCCGGCGACTTCACGACGGCGCTCTTCGCCGAGACGATGCTCGCCAAGGAGCCCGGCGCCAAGGTGATCTACGACGTGCGTGCGTCGTGGGCCGTTCCCGAGGCGATCGAGCGCGCGGGGGGCGTGCCGCTCGTCAATCGCGTCGGCCACTCGTTCATCAAGCAGCGGATGCGCGAGGAGGGCGCGCTGTTCGCGGGCGAGGTGTCTGCGCACTACTACTTCCGCGACTTCTCGCAGGCCGACTCGGGAGTGATTCCGTTCCTGCTCATGCTCGAGCTCGTCTCGAAGCGCGGGCAGAAGCTGAGCGAGATCGTCGCACCGCTCCGCTCGCGCTACTTCCTCACCGGCGAGCTGAACACGCCGGTGCCGGACGTGGCACTGAAGCTGCAGCAGCTGAAGGAGCACTTCGGCGTCGAAGGGCGGGTCTCGCATCTCGATGGGATCTCGATCGACGCCCGCGACTGGCACATGAACGTCCGGCCGTCGAACACCGAGCCGCTGCTGCGCCTCAACCTCGAAGCGCGGTCGCGCGCGCTGATGGAGCAGAAGCGGGACGAGGTGCTCGCGCTGATCGAGTCGCCGTGATCGAGCTCGGGCACGAGACCGACCGGCGGCCGCCGTTTCGGTACGCGGCCTACACGCGCGTCGGCTTCTCGGACACGGACGCGCAGGGAGTCGTCTACTACGGGAGATACCTGCCGTACTTCGACCTCGCGCGCACCGAGTACCACCGCCACCTCGGCCACCTTGCGATCCGCGGCGAGTTCGCGATGCGTGCATCGACCGTCGACTACCACGCGCCCGCACGCTTCGACGACCTGCTCGAGGTGTTCGTGCGGGTCGAGCGCATCGGGACGACGAGCGTCACCTACGACCACGCCGCCTACCGGCTGGACGAGAACGGCACCGCCGGCACCGACACCCTGATGGCGACGGCGAAGCAGACGCTCGTCCTGATCGAGATCTCGAACCGGCGGCCGGTGCCCGTGCCCGAGTCCTTCCGCGAGCAGGTCGCCTCCTTCGAGGCGTGAGCTCCTCGACCCTCAGCGCGATCGGCGAGATCCTCGAGCGGGGCGGCGACGCCGACGACGTCCTCCGTGCCGTCGTCGCGGCCCTCGTCGAGAGCGGCGGCTGCTCGTGGGCCGCGATCAGCTTCCGCGACGAGGGCGAGCTCGTCGCCGGTCCGCACGCCGGCACGCTGCCGACCGGGACGACCACGCGGACGCCGATCGTCTACGCGGGTGCCGAGGTCGGCGAGCTCGTCACGAGCGGCCGGCCGGACGACGACAACGCGCTGCTCCCCCACGTCGCGGAACTGATCGCGGTGCACTGCCTGGTCGGCTGGGACACCGGCGGCGTTCCCTGGAATCCGGCCGCCTGATCATTTCTCGCGTGGGAGGTTCCGGATGCGGACGGATGGGCGGCAGAGCCGCTCATCCTGAGGGCGGCGCCGACAAGCGTCGCCTAGGACGGCGTGACGCGGTAGGCGTCGAAGACCGAGTCGATCGAGCGCAACGCGTTCATCAGTGAGCGCAACGACTTCACATCGCCGACCTCGGCCGTGTACCAGTTCTTGGCGAGCTGATCCTCAACGACGCCGCCGTACGAGACGATGTTCGCGCCGTGCTCGGCGAACGTCCGAGCGACGTCCTCGAGCAGGCGCGGCCGGTCCCACGAGTCGACGGCGATCTGGACGCGAAACGACTTCGTCACGCTGCCGTCCCACTCGACCGGCGTGAACCGCTCCGGGTTCCGGCGAAGCGACCTGACGTTCGGGCAGTCCTCATGGTGGATCGTGATCCCCTTGCCCAGCGAGATGTAGCCGACGATCGCGTCGCCCGGCACCGGCGTGCAGCACTTGGCCAGCCGAACGAGCACGTCCCCCACGCCCTGGACGACCACGCCCATGTCGTTGCTCGAGACGGCGCTGCGCTCCCGCGGCGCCTTGACGACGGGCGCCTCCTCCGCGACCTGCTCGGTCTTCAGGCGCTGGATGACCTTGTTGACGATCGCGCCCGACTGGAGCTTCCCGGAGCCGAGCGCCAGGTAGAAGTCCTCCGCCTTCTTGAAGCCGGAGTCGCGGATCACCTGCGCGAGCACGGACGAGCCGCGCAGCTTCGCGTACGGCAGGTTCTGCTGCTTGAGCGCGTACTCGAGCGCCTCACGTCCTTTGTGCTCCTGATCCTCGCGCGTCTCGCGCGAGAACCATTGCCGGATCTTCGAGCGGGCGCGCGAGGACTTCGCGAGCGACATCCAGTCGCGTGACGGCCCGCGACCCTGCTTCGAGGTCAGGATCTCGACGAAGTCGCCGTTCTGGAGCCGGTAGTGCAGCGGCACGATCCGCCCGTTGACCTTCGCGCCGACCGTGCGATGACCGACGTCGGTGTGCACCGCGTAGGCGAAGTCGATCGGCGTCGAGCCGGCGGGAAGCGTCTTCACCTGACCCTTCGGCGTGAAGACGTGCACCTCCTCGTCGAAGAGGTCGGTGCGGAACGACTTCATGAACTCGCGCGGGTCGGCCTCGTCGGTGCCGACGTCCATCAGCTGCTCGACCCACTGCGCCCACTCGGCGTCGGCGATCTTGCGCCCGCCCTTGTACAGCCAATGCGCGGCGATGCCGAACTCGGCGGTCGCGTGCATCTCGCGCGTACGCACCTGGATCTCGAGCGGGCGACCCTGCGGACCGATCACGGTCGTATGCAACGCCCGGTAGCCGTTGAACTTCGCCATCGCGATGTAGTCCTTGAACCGCCCCGGCATCGGCTTCCAGAGCGAGTGGATCAGGCCCAGCGCGCCGTAGCAGTCGCGTGTCCCCTCGTCGCCGTCGCGCTCGACGATCACGCGCATCGCCGTCAGGTCGTAGATCTCGTTGAACTCGCGGCCCTTCTTCACCATCTTGTCGTAGATCGAGTAGAAGTGCTTCGCGCGGCCCGAGATCTCCGCCGGCACGTCGACCTTGTCGAGCTCGCGCTGCAGGACGAGCGACGCCTCGCGGACGTGCTCCTCGCGGTCGGCGCGCCGCTCGGACACCATCTGCTTGATCTCCTCGTACTTGCGCGGGTGCAGCGTCTGGAACGCGAGGTCTTCGAGCTCCCACTTGAGGGCGTGGATGCCGAGCCTGTGCGCGAGCGGCGCGTAGACCTCGAGGGTCTCCTTCGCCTTGCGCACCTGCGTCTGCTTGCCCATGTACTCGATCGTGCGCATGTTGTGCATTCGGTCGGCGAGCTTGATCAGGATCACGCGCACGTCGCCCGCCATCGCGACGACGAGCTTGCGGTAGTTCTCCGCCTCCGCGTGCTCGCGGCTCTGGAACTGCACGCGGGTCAGCTTGGTCACACCCTCGACGAGGTCGGCGATCTCGGCGCCGAACTCGGAGCGGATGTCGTCGATCTCGATCCCGGTGTCCTCGACGGTGTCATGGAGGAGCGCCGCGGCGAGGGTTGCCTCGTCCATGCGCAGCCCGGCGAGGATCTTCGCGGCGCCCCACGGGTGGTAGATGAACTCCTGCCCCGAGCGGCGCAGCTGGCCCTCGTGGGCGCGCGCCGCGTACTCGAACGCCCGCGTCAGGAGCTCGCGGTCCGCGTCCTGCTTGTACGCCTCGACCTCGGCGATCAGCTCGTCAACGAGATCGTGATGTCGTTCGAGTACCGCCATACGCCCAGTGTACCCCTGCCCTTTCGGCGATTCCCTCGCGCGAGGGAGCAACCCGGAGGCAGGAAAGGCCGTTCAAGCAGGGAAGGTCACCCTCCATGCTCAAACGGCGCCGACAGACGAAGAAGCTGATGCGAATCGCGCGGGTGCTCTGCGAGCTGGACGCCGCAGCGCCGAGAGCCAAGCGCGACCGGCGCGTCAGCCGCGTCTCGCTCGCGCGCAGCCAGTACTAAGCAGAGCGCACACGCCAGTCGGCGGCGAGCGGGTCACGCCTGGCTGCAGCCCTCGTTAGGTGACGCCGCCCGAGTCGGCGGCTACGAGTGGTTATGCGGCTTCGCGCAACGACGATGCCGACGACGCCGCGAGGAGGCGGCGGAACAGCTCGGATTCGAGCAGGCTGCGGCGCGCGCTGCCGTCGTCGAGCCCGAGCTCTACGAAGATCGCCCGGGCCTCGTCGCTCCACGCGTCGTCGCCCGAGCGCCACTCCTCGGCCAGCCACGCACGCAGCTCTTCGTACCGTTCGGCGGCGTCGAAGATCCGGCGCACGAGGAGCTGCGGCGCGACGGTGCCGTTCCAGCGGTTCTCCTTCAGGCGGAACGCGACGTCGTACCGGCCGACGCGCCGGAAGCGGTCGAGCTGTGCGCCGCTGCCAAACGCGATCGCGGAGCCGGCGTCGCGGCCGCGCTGCCTGACGCGGAAGCGCAGGTGCTTGCCGTCCCCGACGGTCGTGAGCTCGGTCAGCTCGCACCCGTCGATCAGCAGCGTCACGCCGGGGTTGCCGAGCCCGAACGGCGCCAGCTGCGCGAGCTCTTCGCACAGCGGCAGCCCGAGCTCGCAGCCGGCGACGGTTGCATCGACGACGGTGCGGGGGCGGAGGTCGTCGTCGGTGAGGAGTGCATCGGCGTGCGCAGCGAACTCGGCGGCGAACGGGTCGACGGCCTCCGGCCGGATCGTCAAGCCGGCCGCTGCCCGGTGGCCGCCGAAGCGCTCGAGGTGCCCGGCGCAGGCGGCGAGCGCGCCGTGCAGGTCGAACGCGCCGGGCGCGCGCCCCGACCCCTTCCACGCGCCCTCGCTCCCTGCGATCAGGACGACCGGCCGTCCGTAGCGCTCGACGAGGCGCGACGCGACGATGCCGATCACGCCCTCGTGCCAGTCGGCACCCGCGAGCACGTAGCCGCGCCGGCGCCGGCGCTCCGGCGGCCAGGCCTCGATCTCGGCGATCGCGGCGCGCAGGATCCGCTCCTCGACCGCCTGCCGTTCGCGGTTCAGAGCCTCGAGCTGCTCGGCGAGGCGGCGCGCCTCGGCGTCGTCGTCGGTGAGGAGGAGAGCCAGCGCGGCCTCGGGCCGGCAGAGGCGCCCGGAGGCGTTGATTCGCGGTGCGAGCCGGAAGCCGACCGCACCCTCGTCGCAGGCAGCAGGATCGACGCCGGCGACACGCAGCAACGCGCGCAGCCCTGGTTTCTGCGTCTGCGCGAGCCGCGTCAGCCCGGCGCGCGCGAGCGCGCGGTTCTCGTCGAGCAGGGGCACAACGTCGGCGACCGTCGCAAGCGCGACCACGTCGAGGTGCCGGTCGAGGAACGGATGCCCGGCGCCGAGCAGCGCCTCCGCGAGCTTCCAGACGACGCCGGTGCCGCACAGGCCTGCGAAGGGGTAGCCGCCTTTCGACGGCGCGACGACCGGGCAGGCCGGGAAGGCGGCACCGGGGCGGTGGTGGTCGGTGACGACGACCTCGAGCCCGAGCGAGCGCGCCAGGGCGACCTCGTCGACGGCGGTGATGCCACAGTCGACGGTGAGAACGAGGTCGACCTCACCGGCCAAGCGGGACAGCGTCTGGCCGTTGAGGCCGTAGCCCTCCTCGAATCGCGACGGCAGATGCCAGCTCGGGTCGGCGCCGAGCTCGCGCAGCAGCAGCACCGCGAGCGCGGTCGCGCAGATGCCGTCGGCGTCGTAGTCGCCGTGGACGCAGATGCGCTTGCGCGCGCAGACGGCGGCGTGGATCGCGTCGACCGCTGCCTGCATGTCGCCGAGCGTGAACGGATCGTGACCGGGGAACGCCGCTGCGAGAAAGGCTTGCGCGGCCGCGGGCGCGTCGTGCCCGCGGCGGACGAGCACGGATGCGGCCGTCACGCCGAGCCCGAGCTCGTCGACCAGAGCGCGCACGCGGGCGGGCGCACAGCCGGCGATCGTCCACGTGCCGTTTTCCATCGGACGACCGAGGGTACGGCTGGGGTCGGACGGATCGAGATGCTGGATTTTCCCTGCAGAGCTGCGTTACGGTCCGGCCCGTGCTGAAGGCGCTGAGGACGATCGCGACGCTGCTCGCGGCTGCGGGACTCGCGTGCGCGGGCGCCCCCGCGGCCGAGCAGCTGACCGCGATCGCGCCCGGCGTGACCGTGCTCGGCGTGCCGCTCGGCGGCCTGACGGCGCAGCCCGCGGGCTCTCGCATCGGCGCCCGCTTCTCGCGCCCGATCATCATCCGGGACGGCGAACGACGCATCGCGATCGCACCCGCCCGCTTCGGCGCGCACGCTGCGGTCGACGCGGCCGTCCGCTCCGCGCTGAGCGCGACTCCGGCCAGCAGGATCGGCCTCCCCATCCGCTACTCGCGGCAGAAGGTGGCCGGGTTCGTCGCCTTGCTCGCGAGGCGGACCGACCGGGCACCGAAGAACGCCGCCCTGATCGGCGCCGATGCCGCGGGTCCGATCTTCCGTCCCTCGCGTGCAGGGCTCGCGGTGCAGCAGCCCGCGCTGCGCGCTGCGATCGAGCATCAGCTCACGACGGGAACGCGCTCGCCGCTCACCGTCCCGACGAAGCCTGTCGCGCCGCAGCGGACCGCCGCCGACTTCGGCCCCGTGATCGTGGTCACGACCGACGTCAACTCGCTCCGCCTGTTCGAGGGGAACAAGCTCGTGCGCACCTTCCCCGTCGCGACCGGGCAGGCGA
>Ga0070731_10000718_pt1 | contig 40282 bp, 38 predicted proteins | sample Coa_R1_2_FD_66448 | JGI IMG/M metagenome (GOLD analysis project Ga0070731, IMG submission 66448) | Surface soil microbial communities from Centralia Pennsylvania, which are recovering from an underground coalmine fire - Coalmine... | ecosystem: Environmental > Terrestrial > Soil > Unclassified ...
CGCGAGATAGATTCCCGTCCGAAGCGCGGTGGCGAGCGGCGCACCGAACGCGCGCGCGAGCAGCACGATCAGCGCGAGCTTCGCCGCGACCGGCACGACGAGCAGCACGAGCACGAGGCCCGCGAGCCCGAGGTCGACGTGAAGATCGAGGAGCATTCCGATCGTGACGAAGAACAGCCCGAGCAGGATGTCGCGAAACGGCTTGATGTCCTCCTCGACCTGATAGCGGAACTCGGTCTCCGAGATCAGCATGCCGCCGAGAAATGCGCCGAGCGCGAGCGACAGGCCGAAGAATTTCGTGGCGGCCGACATCCCGAGCGTGACGAGCAGCACGTTCAGCACGAAAAGCTCCGGCGAGCGCTTCGTGGCGACGATGCGAAACCAGGCGCGCATCGGCCGCTGCCCGAGAAAGAGGATCAGCGCGAGCGCAACGGTCGTTTTCGCAATGGCGCTCGCGAGCGCGCGCCCTGTGTCGAGGCCCGAGAGTCCGAGCGACGGAATGAGGATCAGGAACAGCACGACGGCGAGATCCTGAAACAGCAGGATGCCGATCGCGTCACGTCCGTGCGGCGTCGCAAGCTCGCCCCGCTCGGCAAGCATCTTCGAGACGATCGCCGTCGAGCTCATCGCCAGCGCGCCGCCGAGCACGATGCCCGCACGCCATCCGTGGCCGAGCAATTGCGCGCCGATCATGCCCGCGACCGTCGTGATCGCGACCTGCGATGCGCCGAGCCCGAACACGGCGCGACGCATCGCGCGAAGCTGCGGCAGGCTGAACTCGAGCCCGATCGAGAACATCAGGAACACGATGCCGAATTCGGCGAGATCGCGCGTCGCCTGGTCGTCGGCGACAACGGCGAGCGCGTGCGGACCGAGCGCGATGCCGACGATCAGGTAGCCGAGAATCGGCGGGAGGCCGACGATGCGACAGACGGTGAGCGCGACCACCGCGGCCGCAAGAAGCAGGAGGATCAGAAGCAGCGTATCCGACATGCCTGCCTCGTCGTGAGGTGCGACTCGAACGTTATCACGCGCGCCCGCTCCTCCCGACTCGTGCACCGGACGGAACGGTATACTTGACCGATGGCGCCCTACGCGGATGCACGCCTCGACGCGCGCGAGCCTTCGTCGCGAAACGTCGACGCGGGGCGGGCGCTCGCGCTCGCGCGCAAGGTGCTCGACATCGAGGCGCGCGCGATCTCGTCGCTCGCAACCAGGCTCTCGACGCCCTTCGTCGCCGCGGTTCAGCTCATGCTGGAGTGTCGCGGCCGCGTCGTCGTTTCGGGCATCGGCAAGTCGGGCCATGTCGCGCGAAAGCTCGCCGCGACGCTCGCATCGACCGGAACGCCGGCGTTCTTCGTCCATCCCGCGGAAGCTGGACACGGCGACCTCGGCATGATCACCGCGGACGATGTCGTCGTCATGCTTTCGAACTCCGGGGAAACCGACGAATTGATGCTGCTCACGCCGCATCTCAAGCGCGAAGGCGCGAAGCTCATCGCGTTGACCGGTAACGAGCAGAGTTCGCTCGCGCAATCGGCCGATGTGCATCTCGACGCGGCCGTCGACGCCGAAGCGTGTCCGCTCGGGCTCGCGCCGACGGCGAGCACGACCGCGGCGCTCGCCCTCGGCGATGCGCTCGCGCTCGCGCTGCTCGACGCGCGGGGCTTCTCCGTCGAGGATTTCGCGCGCTCGCATCCGGGCGGCGCGTTGGGCCGAAGGCTGCTGACCCGCGTTCGCGACGTCATGCGCGAAGGCGACGCGTTGCCGCGCGTGCCGCGAACCGCGTCGCTCGCGCAAGCAATCGTCGAAATGACGGCGAAGGGCATGGGGATGACAGTGATCGTCGACGCGCACGATCGGATCGCGGGCATCTTCACCGATGGCGACCTGCGCCGCGGCCTCGCGCACGTGCGCGATGCCGAATCGGTGCGCGTCGCCGATCTGATGACGAAATCGCCGCGCACGATCGCACCCGATCGACTCGCGGCCGATTGCGTGCTGTTGATGGAGACACCGCCGAAGATCACGCAGCTTCTCGTCGTGGACGAGAGGGGAACGCTCATCGGCGCCGTGCAGATGCACGACCTCTTTCGTGCGCGGGTCGTGTGATGCGTGACACGGCGATCGAGGCGGCGACCGCGAAAGCATGCGAGCCCATCGCATGACGCCGGCCGACCTCGCGACGCGCGCGCGGCGCGTGCGCCTTCTGACCTGCGACGTCGACGGCGTGTTGACCGACGGACGCATCTACATCGACGATCGCGGTCGCGAGATCAAGGCCTTCTCGGCGCTCGACGGCGTCGCGATGCATCGCCTCGCGTCCGCGGGCATCGTCGTCGGCTGGATCACCGGTAGCGCCGCGGCCGCCGTCACGCATCGCGCGCAGCAGCTTCGCGTGCCGCATCTCTTCGTCGATGCCCACGACAAGCTCGCGCCGTGGGAGCGGCTTCGCGCGGAGCTCGGCTTTCCGCCCGAGCAATGCGCGCACATCGGCGACGATCTTCCCGACATTCCGGTGCTCGCCGCGTGCGGGCTTGCCGCGACGGTTCCGCATGCGCCGCCGGCGGTGCGCGCGCATGCGCACTATGTCACGACGCGCGACGGCGGCAGCGGTGCGGTGCGCGAATTCGCCGACCTGATCCTCACGGCGCAGGGATGCGATGCGCAGGGGGCGACCGCTACGCCGCGCGCGCGGGCGATTGCGTCGTCGGGCCGTCGATAGCGCAAGATGGACAGGAGCCGCGCCTTCATCGATCGATTGATCGCCTGGTCGCCGGTGCTTCTGCTTGGAAGCCTCGCCGCCCTCACGTATTGGCTCGACGCGCAGGTGCAGCCGCCCGCCGCGCGGCGCGATGGCTCGTCGCGTCACGACCCCGATCTGTTTCTCTCCGATTTCAAGGCGGTCACGTTCGATGCGCATGGCAAGCCGCGCGAGTCGCTGACGGCGACGAGCGCCGAACACTTTCCCGACAACGACAGCGCGGAGCTCACAAAGCCGCGGCTCTCGCTTACCGAGCCCGGCCGCCCGACGATGACGATCACCGCGGATCGGGGCGTGATCGCGGGCGATCGCGAACACGGCGAGTTCGTAGGCGACGTGCGCGTCGTACGCGATGCCGATCCCGCGCCGGCGGACGCGAGCGAACCGAGCGGACCCGTGACCCTGACAACCAGCGTTCTGCACGTTGCGACGAAGGAGCAGCGCGTGACGACGGACCAGCCGGTGACCGTCGAGGAGCCGCGTGGAATAATCCGCGGACAAGGCCTCACGTTCGACAACAAGTCGAAGCGCGTCCATATCAACTCGCACGTGAGCGGCTCGTTCGAACCTCGACAACTGCCCGTCAAATGATGTCGTTCGCCATTGGCCGACGCATGGGAATCGCCGCATGTGCGGGGCTCGTCGGCATCGTCATTGCAATCGCCGCGCATGCCGAGAAGGCCGATCGCGACAAGAACATCAACTTTTCGGCCGACCAGCCGGTCGAGGTCGATTTCAACAAGCGCGTCGGAACGTTGCGCGGCAACGTGGTCATCACGCAGGGAACGCTGACGATCCACGCCGATAAGATCGACTTCAAGCAGAACCCCGACAATTCGCTGTCCGCGACCGCATGGGGCAATCCGATCAGCTTTCGCGAGAAGAAGGACGATTCGGACGAATACTACGAAGGCTTTGCGCAGCGGGCGGTCTACAACGGGCAGACGCATACGCTGGAGCTCTTCGACAATGCGCTCCTGAAGGAAGGCAAGAACGAGTTTCGCGGCAACTACATCGCGTACAACAGCGAAACGAACATGCTGAAGGCGGAAGGCCGGCCGAACGCTCCCGGCGGCGAGGGTCCGGGCGCGCGCGTCGAGGGTATGTTCGAGCCGCGATCGGACAATCCGCTCGCGCCGAACACGACACCGAAGCCGGCACCGAAAGGCAACGCGCCGGCAGCGAAAGACGCGGCCAAGGCGTCGGCGTCGACGGGAACGACGGCGAAGGGTCCCGCAGGCAAGGATGCGTCGAAGCCCTCGCCCGCGAAGGAGGCAGCGGCCGTGCCCACACCGCCGCTTGCGCTCACGCCCGATTCGACGCTGGCGAAATAAGCATTGACGTGAGCGCCGCGAGGTCGGACATCGACGAGCGCCGGAGCGGCGGCGGTCCGATCCCTGCGCTCGTCGAGCCGCAACCGATCGACGACGAAGCCGCGCAGGAAGCCCAACCTCAACCGTTTACGCGCCATCCGAGCAAGCTGTCGGCCGCGCATCTGCGCAAGCGCTACAAGGCGCGAACGGTCGTCCACGACGTCTCGCTCGAGGTCGCGAGCGGCGAGGTCGTGGGGCTTCTCGGACCGAACGGCGCCGGCAAGACGACGTGCTTCTACATGATCGTCGGGCTCATCGCGGCCGACGGCGGCGAGATTTCGCTCGACGACGAGAACCTGTCGCGCCTTCCGATCCATCGACGCGCGCGCCGCGGCCTTTCGTACCTGCCCCAGGAAGCGTCGATCTTTCGCAAGATGACGGTGGCGCAGAACGTTCGCGCGATCCTCGAGTTGCAGGGCCTCGATCCCGACACGCTTTCCAATCGGCTCGACGCGCTGCTCGAGGACCTGTCGATCTCGCACCTTGCCGATGCGTCGGCGGTGTCGCTCTCGGGCGGCGAGCGGCGGCGCGTCGAGATCGCGCGCGCGCTCGCGACGCGTCCGCGCTTCATCCTGCTCGACGAGCCGTTCGCGGGCGTCGATCCGATCGCGGTGCTCGACATCCAGAAGATCATCGGCTTCCTGAAGGAGCGCGGCATCGGCGTGCTGATCACCGACCACAACGTCCGCGAGACACTCGGCATTTGCGACCGGGCCTACATCATCAACGAAGGGCGGGTCCTCGCATCCGGCGCGCCGGGCGAGATTGTTTATAATGAGGACGTCCGGAAAGTCTATCTCGGGGAGCATTTCCGACTCTGACTCGCGACCGATTGCGCATCGTCGATTCCGGTGCCGTATGGATCCCTTCAGGACAAGCGCTCGTCGGTGAAACAGACGCTTCAGCTCAAGCTATCGCAGCACCTCACGCTGACGCCGCAGCTGCAGCAGTCCATCCGGCTTCTGCAACTGTCGACGATCGAGCTCAACGCCGAGGTCGAGCGCATCCTGCAGGAGAACCCCCTTCTAGAGCGTGCGGAGGTCGAGGACGATCGCGCAGCGGCGGAAGTGCCGCTCGCGGGCCCGGGACGCGTCGGCGACGGCGCCGATCGCAGCCACGAGATCTCGTCGAGTGATACGGCGTCGGAGTTGCGTAACGCGCGCGATGACACATCCGATGTGCCGGACTTCGCCGACTACGGCAGCAGCGGCGGCGGAGACAGCGACTGGGGCGGCGGCAACGCGAGCGAGGACGACGATTTCCTGCCGCAGCAGATCGCGACGTCGACGCTTCGCGATCATCTGAACGGTCAGCTCGCGCTTCTCAATCTCCCGCTTCGCGATCGCCAGATCGTCGCCGCGCTGATCGATGCCCTCGATGACGACGGTTACCTGACGACGCCGCTCGACGAAATCGCCGAGCTCTTTCCGGCGGAGGTCGAGATCGAGGCCGACGAGCTCAACATCGCGCTCAAGTACGTGCAGAGCTTCGAGCCCTCCGGCGTCGGCGCGCGCGATTGCTCGGAGTGTCTCGCGCTGCAGCTTCGCACCCTGCCTTCGGGCACGCCGTTTCTCGCCGATGCGCTGAAGGTCGTCGACGGCAATCTCGCGCTGCTCGCGAACCGCGACTTCACCAAGCTCAAGCGCCTGCTGCACACCGACGATGCAGGCGTGCGCGGCGTGCGTGACCTGATTCGAAGCCTCAACCCGCGACCCGGTGCCGCGTTCGCGAAGGCGGAGGCGAACTACGTCATTCCCGACGTGGTCGTACGAAAGATCAGGAATCAGTGGGTGGCCTCGCTAAACGAGGCCGCGATGCCGAAGCTGCGGCTGAACCGCATCTATGCCGACATCCTCACTCGAAACCGCGAAAGCTCGAACCAGCAGCTCGCCGCGCAACTCCAGGAGGCGAAGTGGCTGATCCGGAACGTGCAGCAGCGCTTCGATACGATCCTGCGCGTCGCGAAGGCGATCGTCGAGCGCCAGCGCCGCTTCTTCGAGCACGGCGAGGTCGCGATGCGGCCGATGGTGCTGCGCGAGATCGCCGACATGCTGTCGCTGCACGAATCGACGATTTCCCGCGTGACGACGCAGAAGTACATGCTGACGCCGCGCGGCACCTTCGAGCTCAAGTATTTCTTCGGCAGCCACGTCGCCACGGACACGGGTGGCGCCGCGTCGGCCACCGCGATCCGCGCGCTGATCAAGCAACTCATCGCGGCCGAAGATGCGCGAACGCCGCTCACCGACAGCAAGATCGCGGACATGCTGGGCGAGCAGGGGATTCTCGTTGCCCGCCGCACGATCGCGAAATACCGCGAAGCGCTGCAGATACCGCCGGTCAACATGCGCAAGGCGCTATAAAAGGGCCAGAGACGACTTGTCGTCCCGCGATGTCCGCTTCGGCTTCATGGGTGGACGACAAATCGTCTCTGACCCCATTGTGGTTCTGCCGCTTCCTTTTTTCACAATCGAATGCCCGTCGCGCGTGCGCTGCCGAACCGGCGCGCACAACCGTCGCGTGCGTTTTCACGCGGCCAGTTCCGTACCGAAGGAGAGCCGATGAATCTGCAGCTCACTGGACATCATCTCGAAATCACGCCGTCGATCCGCGATTACGTCATGAAGAAGCTCGCCCGGATCAATCGTCATTTCGACCACGTGATCGATGTCAGTGTCGTGCTTGCCGTCGACAAGCTCGCCCGGAAAGTCGAAGCGACCGTCCACGTCCGTGGCAAGGACCTGCACGCCGAATGCATCGACGCCGACATGTACGCGGCGATCGACGGCCTCGCCGACAAGCTCGACCGCCAGGTCGTCAAGTACAAGGAGCAGATCAAGAACCGCCGCACCGATGCCGAGGCGATCGGCCGCTCGACGGTCGGCGATGGCGAGGGCTCGAATTAGGCGTCGAATCGGCCGACGCTTACGTATAATCGATCGTTTGCCCCGGAGCCGCGCGACGACGTACGCAACCGCCTGATGCGAGACCCGCCATGAGCCGCGTTTCGTGAATCAGATCGCGGCATTGCTGCCGGCCTCGAACATCGTCGTCGGCCTCGACGTGGCGTCGAAGGCCGCATTCTTCGGCGCGATCGGCGCGATCTTCGAGCGGAGCGCAGGTCTTCCGCGCTCGGGCGTCGCGGCGAGCCTAGCGGCCCGCGAGAAACTGGGCTCGACCGGGCTCGGACAGGGCATCGCCATTCCCCATGGCCGCATCGCGGGTCTGCGCGAGGCAATGGGCGCGTTTGCGCGGCTGCAGGCGCCGATCGCCTTCGACGCGCCCGACGGCAAGCCGGTCGACACGATCTTCGTGCTGCTCGTGCCCGAGCACGCGACCGATCGCCATTTGCAGCTTCTCTCCGAGCTCGCGCAAATGTTCTCCGAGCGCGCGTTTCGCGAGCGCCTCGTGCATGCACCCGATCCCGGGGCGCTTGCGCAAGCGTTTCGCGAGTGGCAGCCTGCGTAGATGAACGACCCCCACGCTCGCATTGTGCGGCTACGCCGCATCCCGCGTCGCAGGACCAGCCTTCGGCTGTCCTGCGGCCTTCGGTCTTGTGCTCGCTGCACTCGGAGGGGGCGCAGTCAGTCGCTTGGGACGGCCCTGCCCGACTGACGACAGGCGAATCCCCATGCGCCAGGTCAGCGTCGAACGTTTTCTCGAAGACAATCGCGAGCGCCTCGGGCTCGTCTGGCTCGCCGGGCGCGAAGGCGGCAACCGGATGCTCGTCGGCGAAAGTGCGCTTCGCCCGACGATCGGACAGGTCGGGCACATGAACCTGATCCATCCGTTTCGCGTGCAGATCCTGGGCGCCGCCGAGCTCGCCTATCTTCGCGCGCTGCCGGAGGACGAGCTCAATCGCTCGATCAACCGGATGTTCACGAACGAGCTCGCCGCGATCGTCGTCGGCAATGGCGAGCAGGTGCCGCGGCATCTGCTCGACATGTGCAACCAGCACAAGATCGCGCTCGTCACGTCGCAGCAGCCGTCGCCGCACATCGTCGACGTATTCCGCATCTACCTGTCGCGCGTGCTCGCCGAGTCGACGACGCTGCACGGCGTGTTCCTCGACGTGCTCGAGCTCGGCGTGCTCATCACCGGCGCATCGGCGATCGGCAAAAGCGAGCTGGCGCTCGAGTTGATCTCGCGCGGCAACGGCCTCATCGCCGATGACATCGTCGAGCTGTACCGCATTTCGCCCGATACGATCGAGGGGCGCTGCCCGGCGGTGCTGCGCGATTTCCTCGAGGTGCGCGGCATCGGCATCCTGAACATCCGCACGATCTTCGGCGAAACTGCCGTGCGTCCGCACAAGCTGCTGCGGCTCATCGTGCACCTCGAGGACCACGGCAACGAAGCGTTCTCGGACCTCGATCGGCTGCAGGTGAACGCCACGTTCCAGGAGGTGCTGTCGGTGCCGATCCGCAAGGTGACGATCCCCGTCGCGGCGGGCCGCAACCTGGCCGTTCTGGTCGAGGCAGCGGTGCGCAACTTCGTGCTGAACCAGCGCGGGATCGACAGCACGAAGGAGTTCATCGAGCGGCAGCAGAAGTTGATGGATGAGGGGGAATAGGCTCCCCTAGCCCCGGCCCTGACCCCGAACCATGGATTTCATCCTCATTGGCGGCGTCTCCGGATCGGGCAAGAGCGTTGCGCTCGCCGCATTCGAGGATGCCGGCTACTACGCGGTCAACAACCTGCCTGTGCCGCTGCTGGTCGACACGGCGACCTATCTCGAGCGCGCCGGGCAGGCGCGCGTCGCGATCGCGCTCGACGTCAAGACGGGCCCGGGGCTGCCCGGTCTCGAGGACGCGATGTCGGCCCTTTCGGCGCGCGGCTGGCAGGTGCGCTTCCTCTATCTTGACGCGACCGTCGAAACGCTGGTCAAGCGCTTCTCCGAAACGCGGCGACGCCACCCGTTCTCGAGCTGCGATCGAACGCTGACCGAGGCGATCGAATACGAGCGTGATCTTCTTTCGCACGTGCGCCAGCTTGGCACGACGTTCGACACGTCCGAGCTGCCCGCCGCGAGCCTTCGCGGATGGATCAAGGATTTCGTGTCGGTGGACCCGTCGCAGATCACGCTGCAGTTCGAGTCGTTCGGTTTCAAGCACGGGGTTCCGCTCGACGCCGATCTCGTTTTCGACGTGCGCTGCCTGCCCAATCCGCATTACGAACCCGCGCTCTCGCCGCTGACCGGCAAGGATGCGGACGTCGTCGCGTTTCTCGAAGCGATCCCGGAGGTCGATCGCATGTACGCCGACATTTATCACTTTGTCGCGAGCTGGGTGCCCGATTACGCGCGCGACAATCGCAACTACCTGACGGTGGCCATTGGTTGCACCGGCGGACAGCATCGCTCGGTGTATCTCGCCGAGCGCCTCGCCAATGCGTTCTCCCCGCGCTACCAGGTGCTCGTGCGCCACCGCGAGCTCGCGCCGGCCGAGAGCGGGTGATTGCGTCGCGCGACGCAACCTCTCTTAACGTACGCAGCGCAGTCGGGACCCGATGAACGAAGCAAGCGACCGCGCGATCGTTGCGTTGCCGCTCTTTCCCCTTCGCACGGTGCTCTTCCCCGGTGGCCTGCTGCCACTCAAGGTGTTCGAGCAGCGCTACATCGACATGACGAAGGCGTGCCTTCGCGACGGGCGCCCGTTCGGCGTTTGCCTGATCACGCGCGGCGACGAAGTGGCGCGCGGCGATGCCACGCTTCCGGAGATCGCGACGGTCGGAACGCTCGCGCGCATCGTCAATGTCGACACGCCACAGCTCGGCATCTTCCACGTCGCCACGCTCGGCGGGCACCGCTTTCGCGTGGACCATCACGCAGCAGATGCGCAAGGTGCGATGATTGCGCGCGTGACGATGCTCGATGACGAGCCTTCGCATCCGCTTGCCGAAAGCCATGCGCCGCTCGCGCGAATCCTGAAGGTGATCGCATCGCGTCTCGGTTCAGGAAACTTTCCGTCCGAAGTCCATTACGAGGATGCAACGTGGGTCGGCCATCGTCTCGCGGAGCTACTTCCGCTACCGCTTTCGATCAAGCAAAGCATGCTCGAGGTCAACGACGCGAACATTCGGCTCGCGGCGCTCGCGCAGTTCCTCGAGCGTCAGGGCCTTTTGCACGCCGTATAATTTCGATGCTCGCGCGACGTCGAAAGCACCCATGGCCGGTCATAGCAAGTGGGCGAACATCAAGCACAAGAAGGCGGCCGCCGATGCGCGGCGCGGCAAGGCCTTCACGCGCCTCATCAAGGAGGTCACGGTCGCGGCTCGGCTCGGTGGCAGCGATCCGTCGTTCAATCCTCGCCTTCGCCTGGCGATCGACAAGGCGACCGCCCACAACATGCCGAAGGACACCATCGAGCGCGCGGCCAAGCGCGGCGCCGGCGGTCTCGAGGGCGCGCACTACGAGGAAGTGCGCTACGAGGGCTACGGCATCAACGGCGCGGCGGTGATCATCGATTGCATGACCGACAATCGCACCCGCACCGTCGCCGACGTGCGACACGCATTCTCGAAATTCGGCGGCAATCTGGGCACCGAAGGGTCGGTCGCTTTCCTCTTTCGCCATGTCGGCCAGATCATGTTCGCGCCGGGCAGCAACGAGGACAAGGTGATGGAAGCGGCGATCGACGCTGGAGCCGACGATGTCGTGACGAACGAAGATGGAAGCGTCGAGGTCGTCACCGGGCCGAACGATTTCATCGCCGTCCGGGACTTGCTGGCGGAGGCCGGCCTCACGCCCGAATATGCCGACGTGACGATGAAGCCGCAGAATGAAGTCGCGCTGCGCGGCGAGGACGCCCATCGGATGCAAAAGCTCATCGACGCGCTCGAATCGCTCGACGACGTGCAGAACGTGTACACGTCCGCGGTGTTCGAGGACGTGTAGCGCGAAGCCGGCGCCGCGACCCGTGCGCGCCCTCGGCGTCCGCCGCATCTTAGGCATCGATCCCGGGCTTCGCGTCACCGGCTTCGGCATTCTCGAAATCGGCGACGGCGCGCTCGTCTACGTGAAGAGCGGCTGCATCCGCGCAAGCGGATCGAGCCTGCCGGTGCGCCTTGGCGTCATCGTCCGCGACCTCGCACACGTCATCGCCGAAGAGCAGCCGACCGAAGTGGCCGTCGAGAAGGTATTCGTCAACGTCAACCCGAACTCGACGCTTCTGCTCGGGCAGGCGCGCGGCGCGGCGATCGCGGCGGCGGTGCTCGCCGGCCTGCCCGTGTCCGAATACACGGCGGGACAGGTGAAGCAGGCCGTCGTGGGTGCGGGACGCGCGCGCAAGCCGCAGGTGCAGGAGATGGTACGAAGGCTGCTCGCGCTGCCAGGTATCCCGGCGCTCGACGCCGCCGACGCGCTCGCGGCAGCGATCTGCCACGCGCATGCATCGACCGGCATCGGCTTGCTGGCGCGTCACGGCTATCGGGTGCGAAGCGGACGGCTGCTGGTGAGCTGAAGCGGAATGTGGGGTCAGAGACGAGTTTCCAGGCAATTCGCAGATTCGCGACGCTGTCCCGTGAAAGTCATCTCTGACCCCACATTCCGCGCGTAGAATGCACGCCTCATGATCGGTCGCCTGTCCGGCACCCTACTCGAAAAGAATCCTCCTCAGCTTCTGCTCGACGTCCAGGGCGTCGCCTACGAAGTGGACGTGCCGATGAGCACGTTCTACCACCTTCCCGCGAACGGCGAGCGCGTCACGCTCTTCACGCATCTCGTCGTCCGCGAGGACGCGCACCTTCTCTACGGCTTCGGCACCGAGAACGAGCGCCGCGCGTTCCGGCAATTGCTGAAGGTGAACGGCATCGGCGCGAAGATCGCACTGTCCGTGCTATCCGGCCTGTCGGTCGCCGAGCTGGCGCAGGCGATCACCCTGCAGGAAACCGGACGGCTCACGCGCGTACCCGGCATCGGCAAGAAGACGGCCGAGCGCCTTCTGCTCGAGCTCAAGGACAAGCTTGGCGCCGACATCACGCAGACGGTCGGCGTCAATCGCGTGGCGCCTCCGTCCTCGGATATCATGCACGCGCTCGTCGCGCTCGGTTACAGCGAACGCGAAGCGACGTCGGCCGTGCGGGGATTGCCCGAGGGCGTAGACGTTGCAGACGGGATCAGGCAGGCATTGAAGCTTCTCGCGAAAACATGAGCGACACACGTTCCGCCCGCATCGCTGCCTGCGCTTCGCCGATGCAGCGGCGCGGGCCCTGACGGATGGCGATCGAGCACGACGCGCTTGCCCGCATCGTCGCCGGCGCCCCCGGCGGCACGCAGGAAGAGGTCTACGAGCGGGCGCTGCGCCCGCGCCGTCTTTCCGAATACATCGGCCAGGAGAAGATCCGCGAGCAGCTCGCGATCTTCATCGAGGCCGCGCGAAAGCGCGCCGAGGCGCTCGATCACGTGCTCTTGTTCGGGCCACCCGGGCTCGGCAAGACGACGCTTTCGCACATCCTCGCGCACGAACTGGGCGTGAATCTGCGCCAGACATCGGGGCCGGTGCTCGAGCGCCCCGGCGATCTCGCCGCGCTGCTCACGAATCTCGAGCCGCGCGACGTGCTGTTCATCGACGAGATTCATCGGCTCTCGCCGATCGTCGAGGAAATCCTCTATCCGGCGCTCGAGGATTTCCAGATCGACATCATGATCGGCGAAGGCCCCGCGGCGCGCAGCGTGAAGATCGACCTGCCGCCGTTCACGCTGATCGGCGCGACGACCCGCGCCGGCATGCTGACGAATCCGCTCCGCGACCGCTTCGGCATCGTCGCGCGGCTCGAGTTCTATTCGCCGGAGGAGCTCTCGAGGATCGTCGCGCGCTCGGCAACGCTGCTGTCGATCGACGTCGCGCACGAGGGGTCGCTCGAGATCGCGCGGCGCTCGCGCGGCACGCCGCGGATCGCGAATCGACTCTTGCGGCGCGTACGCGACTTCGCCGAAGTGCGCGCCTCGGGCAATGTCACGCGTGCGGTCGCCGATGCCGCGCTGTCGATGCTCGACGTGGACGCGTCGGGACTCGACACGATGGATCGCAAGCTCCTGCTGACCGTCATCGACAAGTTCGCCGGAGGACCGGTCGGCGTCGACAGTCTCGCCGCGGCTATCGGCGAGGAGCGCGACACGATCGAGGACGTGCTCGAGCCCTATCTCATTCAGCAGGGCTTCCTGCAGCGGACCTCGCGCGGCCGCGTTGCCACCGCGCTCGCGTATCGCCACTTCGGATTGCCGTCGGCAGGATCCCCGGGCGATCTCTTTCCCGCCTCGTGACCCGGACCCATTTCACCTTCCCCATTCGCGTCTACTACGAGGACACCGATGCCGCCGGCGTCGTCTACTACGCAAACTACCTGCGTTACATGGAGCGCGCGCGGACCGAGTGGCTCGAATCGCTCGGCTTCCCGCTGGCCGCGTTCGAGCGCGAGCATCGCGTTGCCTTCGCCGTGCATCACGCTGAGATCGACTTTCTGCGCCCTGCCCGATTGAGCGATCTGCTAGACGTGAGCGTCGAAGCGCGCGAGCGCGGCGCGTGCAGGCTCGTCGTTGCGCAACAAGTGTCACGTGATGGCGTCGCGCTCGTGCAGGCGACGATCGCGCTCGCCTGCGTCGACGCGATCCGCTTTCGTCCGGCACGCATTCCGGCGAGACTTGCGCGCGCGCTCTGCGACGCGACCGGCGTGTCGCGACCGGCGATGGCAATGAATCCATGAACCTGCACACCGACCTCTCGTTCCTGACGCTGATCATCCATGCGTCGGTGATCGTGCAGGCAATCATCGCGCTGCTCGCGCTTTTGTCGCTATGGTCGTGGTGGCAGATCTTCCTCAAGATGTTCCAGTTGCGGCGCATCGCGCGCGACACCGACGTGTTCGAGGACGAGTTCTGGCAGGGTGGAAGCCTCGAAGCGCTGTATCGGAAGGCGGGCTCGGCCCAGGTGGGCGGCGGCCTCGAGCAGATCTTCCTGGCCGGCTTCCGCGAGTTCTCGAAGCATCGGCGGCAAGGCAGCGCGGCCGACGTGACCCTCGATGCCGCACGGCGGGCGATGCGCGCGGCCTATCAGCGGGAGATCGACGCGATCGAGGCGCACCTCGCCGGCCTCGCGACGGTCGGCTCGGTGTCCCCGTACATCGGCCTCTTCGGCACCGTCTGGGGAATCATGAACGCGTTCCGGGGTCTCGCCAATGTCAGCCAGGCGACGCTCGCAAACGTTGCTCCCGGTATCGCCGAGGCGCTGATCGCGACCGCGATCGGCCTTTTCGCGGCGATCCCGGCGGTCGTCGCGTACAACCGCTTCACGCATGACGTCGATCGACTCGCCGTACGCTTCGAGACGTTCATCGAGGAGTTTTCGAACATTTTGCAAAGGCAGGGATAAGACCTCGGAACCAGCTTCCGTTCCCTGTTACCTGTTACCTGATGAGGCGCGCCCGCAAGCCGATCAACCAGATCAACGTCGTTCCCTACATCGACGTGATGCTGGTCCTGCTCGTGATCTTCATGATCACGGCGCCGCTCGTCGCGCCGGGTGAAATCCAGTTGCCGTCCGTGGGGTCGAAGCTTACGGTGCCCGTGCTGCCGCTCGACGTGCAATTGAAAGGACAGGTCATCACGCTGATCGATGGCGCCACCAAGGTATCCCGCAGGGTGTCGCGCGACGAGCTCGTCGCCGCGGTGTTGCAGGCGCAGGGCGACCACGAGCGCCCGGTGGTCATCGAGGCGGACAAAGACGCGCGCTACCAGGACGTGCTTGACATCCTCGACGTGCTGCAACGAAACGGCGTGAAAAAGGTCGGCCTGATGGCGCGGCCGCCGGCGGCATGACTGAACGACCCCCACGCTCGGTCGGACCATCCTCGTGCTTCGCACTCGGCTGTTCACCCTCGGGACGGCCCGTCGGGCTCACGCGCTCGCTGCAAGCAAGGGGGCGCAGTCAGTTGCTTGGGGCGGCCCTGCGCAACTGACATGGCGACCGTAATGTCCCCGCACGACCGTCCCGCGCCCGCACAGGGGCCGCGCGGCAAGTGGGCGGCGCTGATCCTCGCGATTTTCGTCAACCTGGCGTTCGTCGGCGTGCTGGTGTTCACCGTGTCGTGGCGCAATCGCACGCCGGAAGCCGTCACAGCGGAACTTTATGCGCCGCCTCCACCGCCCGTGATCCAACGCCCGCAGTTGAAGCCCTTGCCGCATCCGAACCTCACGCCGATTCCGCCCCCGCTCGCGCTGAAGCCGCCGCAACCGCTGCTGCAACCCGACACGCAAGTCGACATTGCGCTCCAGGCGAAACGCGAGGCCGAGCGCATCGCGCAGCGGCAGGCGGCCGAGGCGCAGCATCAGGAAGAGCTGCGCAAGCAGGACGAGTTTCGCAAGCAGGACGCATTGCGCAAGCAGGAGGAAGCGCGAAAGGCCGAGGAGAAGCACCAGGCCGATCTTCGGCAGCAGCGTCAACTCGAGCAGATGCGCGCACAGGCCGCGCAGGAATCGCAGATGCGCACGCAAGCCGAGCGCGAATTGCAGATGCGCGCTCAGGCCGAGCGCGAATCGCGCATGCGTGCCGAGGCCGAACGGGAATCGCGCGTGCGCGCGGACGAGGCCGCGACGGGCGCCGCGCGAAGCCGCGCGCAGCTCGAATGGATCGACAAGATCCGAAGCCGCATCCGCAGCAACATCAATCTGCCGCCCGATATCCCGGGCAATCCTGAAGCGGTGTTCGACGTCGTCCAGTTGCCAACCGGCGAGATCATCGACGTCAAGCTCCGCAAGTCGAGCGGCGTTCGCGCCTACGATGACGCCGTGCAGCGCGCGATCCTCAAGTCATCCCCGCTGCCCAGGCCCGTGCCGGCCGATCTGTTCCAGCGGAACCTGGAGTTGCGCTTCCGGCCGCTCGATCAGTGACGGGACTGCAAAAACCGCAACTGCAAAAGCGGGGCGAGGGATGAGAGTGGCTTCGGCGAAGCGTTCGCCTGGCCCCTCTCATCCCTCGCCCATCGTCCCGCCTTTTGTGCGCCGACGCGCGCCAATCAATCCGACGTGCGCACTTGCTTCTCCACGATCTGGATCGCCGTCCAGCTCCAGTCGCCGCGCTGCTCGACGAGCTGGCGCAACGACACTGTGTAGATCGATCGCCCGGTGATGAGGATCACCTTGCGTCCCTCGTGGTATTCATGCGTCGGGACGATCAGCGTCTTCACCACGAGCGGCTTGTCGGGGCGCGAAGGTGGCGGCAGGTAGAGGCCTTCGAAGCGCGGCCCCATCATCGACGCGTCGAGCCCGTTGACGACGATGCCAAGCTCCTGCTTGACCTCGCGCTTCGCGTAAAGCGTCACCGCAACCACGCGCTCGGCGATCAGCGACACGCCTGCTTCGACGTCCTCGTTCGACAATCTATTGAGTCGACGCACGACGCCCAGCACCCAGTGCGACGCGTCGGATTGACGCACGGCGACGAGCGCGCCGAGCATCAGCGTCTGGCCGACGCCGCCGCCCGCGCAAATGCGCAAGCCCGCGATGCTGCGGTCCTTGATCTGCCAGACCGGGTCGGAGAACGTCGCGAGGCTCGACGAAAGCGTATCCGCCTCGTCCGGTACGCGAGGCTTCGCGCGCGGCGGTCCCGCGACCGCGTAGACCTCGATTTCCTCGCCGGTCGCCGTGTCGGCATTCGCCGCCTGGTCGTCGCGCGGCTTGCTCAATTCGTGCTGGATACGCGCGATGCCGATGCGCACGCGCGCGGCGAGCGCGCACGGCGTGCGCGGATCGCGACGCATGTCGGTGTTTAGATTGGGCGCGATCGCGGCGCGCGCCTTGTCCAGGATCATCGCGCGCTGCTGATTGATCGGTCCGACCGGCCCCTGATCGGTCTCTTCGGAATGGCGCAGCGCCGCGAGCATCATGTCGAGCTGGTTCGCGAGTGGCGTCGTGTCCAGGTAGCGCAGCATCGCGCCGGCATCCTGGCCCGTGCGCCGAACGAGCCCGCCACGTCCGGCGAGATCGACGAAGAAACCTTCCATCGACTTCGGCAGCGCGACGAGCTCCAGCTTGCGACTCGCGTTGCGGACCTGCGACGCCGCCCAATCGAGATTGGCCGGCGACAGATTCCCGCTGTTCAATTGATGCAGCAGCAACGTGAAGACGTATTCCTGCTCGATCGTCCATTGCGTGCCGTTGCCCCCCGACGCGCCGAGCGACGTCGGCACGCGATCGACGCCGAGCTCGGTCGCGCGCAGATACGCGCGATGCAATTCGACCCACTTCGCGGGAATCCAGCGCTCGTGGCGGCAGACGCGGAGCTTCGCATCGGTGCCGTAGTAATGAATAAGGCGCGCGAAGAGAACCGGCACCTGCGACTTCCAGCGGCCGTACGCCGATGGCGCGAGCGCTTCCTCGAGCACGCGCTGATACGCTGCGATGAATCCTTGCGCGAGATCGAGGCTCGCCTGCCAGATGCGCTCGGACACCTTGGGCGCCGATTCGAGGCTGTCGACGTATTGCTTGAAGAGCTGGCGGCGATCGGCGCCGAGCGCCGCGTCGGCGTACTGCAGCGCCTGGGCACGCGCGACATCGATCGGTCGCCGCGATTGGCGCATGCCATCGAATGCGCGCAGCACGAGCTGCTGCCGCGCGACGACGTCGAGCGAGGGCAACTCGCGAAGCCACGCCGAGGCCGATTTCAGCGAGACCATCGGGTCCGCGGAATCGCGCGGACTCGGCGAGAGAAATGCGAACAATGCGCTCATCAACAGTGGTTCAACGCGTTCCGCCGGTTCATCGGCGACGCAAATTTCGAGTCAGGCACGTTCATCGGCATTTCCATCGTCGATCTTTCTCGTGCATGCCGATCGATACCCATATCGAGCGTCCGGTCGGTTAAAATGGCGCACGCTTGCAAATCAAAAAGCGCGCTTTCGCCGAACGTTCTGTCGGCGCCATCTCCAAAACCGAGGTCGTCGCATGCCCTCCGCATTTCGCCTGTTCTCGTCGTCGCCGCACCACGTGCGACGAACCGCGCTCACGATGCTCGCCGCGCTTGCATTCGCATGCGCAGCCGCGAGCCATGCGCCCACCTCGACAGCGCAAGGACTAAGCAAGTTGGATGCCACACAACCTGACCTTACGAAGATCGATGTGAAACAAGGCAATGGAGCGGAAGCAGTCGCCGGGCGCACGGTTGTAGTCCACTACACCGGCTGGCTTTCAGACACGTCGAAGCCTGATTCGCGCGGTGCGAAATTCGACAGCTCTCGCGATCGCAACCAGCCTTTCAGCTTCGTGCTTGGCGCGGGTCGCGTGATCGAGGGATGGGACGAGGGTGTCGCGGGCATGAAGGTGGGCGGCAGGCGCACGCTCGTGATTCCTTCGCAACTTGGCTACGGTGCGCGCGGCGCGGGTGGCGTCATTCCGCCGAACGCGACGCTGATTTTCGACATCGAATTGCTCGACGTTAAGTAGACGTACGGATGATTGCGCGATGATCGCGATGCTGCCGCGTGGAGCTCGCGCGAAGACGCGGCGACGCCTCGACTATCGCGCGCCGGCGTTCGTCGCCGATGACATCGGACTCGAATTCGACCTCGCGCCCGACGCGACGCGGGTGGGCGCGACGTATGCGGTGCGCCGCAACCCTGCCGCCCTTGATGCGGACCGCACGCTTCCTCTCGTTCTCGACGGCGAGCAGCAGGAGATCATCAGCGTCGCGCTCGACGGGCGACCGGTTCCGCGCGAGCAGCTCGTCGTAGAGGAAGCGTCGCTTGTGATTCGCGATGCGCCCGATGCCTGCACGATCTCGATCAGTTCCCGGATCGCGCCGTCGCGCAACGTCGCGCTCGAAGGCCTGTACATCTCGTCGGGCGTGTTCTGCACGCAATGCGAGCCCGAAGGATTTCGCCGGATCGCGTATTTCCTCGATCGACCCGACGTCCTCTCGCGTTATCGCGTGACCATCCGCGCCGATCGCGCGCGCTATCCGACGCTGCTGTCGAACGGCAATCTCGTCTCGTCGGGCGAGCTTGCCGATGGTCGCCATTTCGCGACGTGGCATGACCCGTATCCGAAACCCACGTATTTGTTCGCGCTCGTCGCAGGCGATCTTGCGTGCCTCGAGGATACGTTCGTCACGACATCGGGACGTAGCGTCGGGTTGCGCATCTACTCGACGCCCGCGAACCTGCCGCGCTGCCGGCACGCGATGGCATCGCTCAAAGCGGCGATGCGCTGGGACGAGGCGCGCTTCGGCCGCGAATACGATCTCGACACGTTCATGATTTTCTGCGCCGACGACTTCAACCTTGGCGCGATGGAGAACAAGGGCCTCAACATCTTCAACAGCCGTCTCGTGCTCGCCGATCCCGCGATGGCGACCGATGCGGACTACAACTCGATCGAAGGCGTCATCGGCCACGAGTATTTTCACAACTGGACCGGCAACCGGGTGACGTGCCGCGACTGGTTCCAGTTGTCGCTCAAGGAAGGCTTGACCGTCTTTCGCGATCAGGAATTCTCGAGCGACCAGGGCTCGCGCGCGGTCGAACGCATCGGCGTCGTGGAATATCTGCGACGCGAGCAGTTCGCCGAGGACGCCGGACCGATGGCGCACCCGGTGCGTCCCGACGAATATCGCGAGATCAACAATTTCTACACGGCGACGGTCTACGAGAAGGGCGCCGAGCTCATTCGCATGCAGCATGCGCTGCTCGGCCGCGAGCGCTTTCGCCGGGCGATGGATCTCTATTTCGAGCGCCATGACGGACAGGCGGTGACTTGCGACGATTTCGTGCAGGCGATGCAGGACGGCTCGGGCGTGGACTTGGCGCAGTTTCGTCGCTGGTACGGGCAAGCGGGCACGCCGCTCGTGAGCGTGCACGATCGCTACGATGCCGCGTCGCGCACCTACACGCTCGACGTCGAGCAAAGCCTTCCGGAACCGAACGGCAGCCGCCGCAAGCCGCCGTTGCATATCCCGATGGCGATCGGGCTCGTCGCTCCGGACGGCAACGACATGCCGCTCCGGATGGCCGGCGAATCGGAGCCCGGAGCGACGACGCGCCTGCTCGAGCTCAAGGCGGTATCGCAACGGTTTGTCTTTGTCGACGTCGCGCAGAAGCCCGTACCGTCGCTATTCCGCGATTTCTCCGCACCGGTGCGCGTCGCCTACGACTACGGCCAGGACGATCTCGCGTTCCTCGCCGCGCACGACAGCGACCCGGTCAATCGCTGGGACGCGGCGCAGCGCTCGTTCGTCGATGCGATCCTCGCACTCGCGGATGCTTCGCGAAAAGGACGCGCGTTGTCGTTGCCGCCTGCGCTGCCGCGCATCGCCGCCGCGCTGCTCGACGACGACGAAAGCGACCCGGCGCTCCTCGCGCTCGCGTTGACGCTGCCCGATCCCGCGTACGTGGCATCGCTCGAGCCGACGCTCGATCCCGACGGCATCATGGTCGCATGGCAGTTCGTCGAGAAGTCGTTGGCGCAGGCGCATCGCGTCGCCTTCGAACGTGCTTACGATCGCCATCGCCCGAAGGGCGACTACGCGCTCACCCAGGCGCAAATCGCCGCGAGGACCCTGTCGAATCGCTGCCTTCGCTATCTCGGCACGCTCGACGACAGCTCCGCGCACGCGCTCACCGCCGCGCAATATCGCGATGCCGACAACATGACCGATGCGATCGCCGCCCTGGGAGCGCTTCGCGATTCGCATGCGGACGTGCGCGAAGAACTGTACGGCGCATTCGAGAAACGCTGGCGCGAAGAGCCGCTCGTGCTCGACAAGTGGTTCGGGTTGCAGGCGCGAAGCCTTCGCGCGGACACGCTTGCGACGGTGCGCGCGCTGCTCGCGCATCCGCGCTTCAATGCGCGCAATCCAAACCGCGTGCGCGCGCTCGTCGGCGCGTTCGCGCTCTCGAATTTCGCGGCGTTCAACGCGCGCGACGGCGAGGGCTACGTGTTCACCGGCGATCAGGTGCGATCGCTCGACAAGACGAATCCGCAGCTCGCCTCGACGATCGCAGGCGCGTTCAATTTGTGGAAGCGCTTCGCCGAGCCGCGCCGCACGATGATGCAGCGGTGCCTGTCGAAGATCGCGCGGACGCCGAACCTTTCGCCGGACGTAAGCGAGGTGGTGTCGCGCACGCTCGCGAACTAGGATGTCCCCGCGCGGCCCGGCGGCCGCCCGCCTCACGCAGCGAAGAAATCGATCACGCCGGTCTTCAGGTCGTACATCGCGCCGGCGATCTTGCTCGCGCCACTCTTTTCCATCTCGGCGAGCACCGGGCTGCCGCTGCGAACATTGGCGATCGTGAGCTCGACGTTCTTGCGCGCGACAGCGTCGACGAACGTCAGGTTTTTGGATGTTCTTTCGCCGGTGTAGGTGGTCGCGGCAACCGCCGGCTTGATTTTTCCTAGCAGGCCCGTGAGATTGCCTAGCTCGGCGTTGTCGATCGCGCCCTTGATCGCGCCGCACGACGTGTGGCCCATGACGAGAACGACCTTGGCGCCCATCAGCTTGCAGGCGAACTCCATGCCGCCAAGAATGTCGCCGTTCTCGATGTTGCCCGCCACGCGGTTGTTGAAGACGTCCCCGATGCGCAGGTCCATGATCGTTTCGGCCGGCGCACGCGAGTCGATGCAACTCAGCAGCACGGCCACTGGATACTGCCCCGACGCGCTCGCGCGCTGCTGCGCAAGATAGTTGTGATCCTGGCGCTGGCCTCGACTGAAGCGCTGGTTGCCCTTCTTCATGAGCGCGATGACCTGGTCGGGCGTCAGCTTGTCGCGCTGCGCCTTGGTCATCGCGGCACGAGCCGATGGACTGAGCGTTGCCGACCCGACGAGCGCCAATGCCGACAGGGCGAACGAAGCGCCCAGAAAGTCGCGCCGGCGAGGCCGGTCGGAACAGTTGCATGCTTCGTGATGCTCAGTCATGAAATGTCTCCCTCGTGATGGATTGTGTGGTTGCCGGTGGCACGCATGCGACATGAACGGACTCCGGTCGCGCGCCGGCGCGATTGTGCACCGGGCTGGGAATTCCGTCCACGGATTGGCACGGATCAGGGATTGCGGCGAAGGTTTTTGTCCGAGTTGAGCGTCAGGTTCTTTTGACGCTCGAACTCGGACCGTTATTGCGTCATCGCGACGAGACGTCACTTGCTGCGCCCGCCGTCGCAACGCGATGACGCAATAACTACCAATAGGTTTCGAGCGTCACATGCCCCGGCTCTTTCCGCCGATGCCTTCGCATCCCGCGTGCCGCGAGCACCTTCTGCACGTCCTCGACCATCGCCGGATTGCCGCACAGCATCGCGTGCGCGTTCTCGTTGGTGAGCGAAATGCCGACGCGGGCCTCGAGCCGGCCGTCCTCGATCGCCGCGGGAATGCGTCCCGGCAGCGCTTCGCGATGCGTGTCGCGCGTGACCATCGGCACGTAATGGAACGCACCCGCTCGCACTCGCGCGACGCCCGCGATCTCCTCGCGATAGGTAAGCTCGTTCGCATAGCGCACCGAATGGACGAGGATGACTTGCGCGAACTTCGTCCAGGGATCGTCGGTGCGAAGCATCGACAGGAACGGCCCGATGCCGGTGCCGGTCGACAGGCACCACAGCGAATGCGCCTCCACGGTTTCGGCGATCGTGAAAAAGCCGTTCGCGCGCGCGCCAAGCCACACCGGCTCGCCTTGCTCGAGACGCGCAAGCCGCGGCGAAAGCGGCCCTTCCGGAAGGATGATGAAATAGAACTCGTGCGGCCGCGCGAACGGCGGGTTCACGAACGAGTAGGGCCGGCCGATCATCGGCTCCTTCGACCCCGGCGGGGCCGGCAGCGCGAGGCGGGCGAACTGGCCGGCGGTGAATGCGAGCTGCGGGGCATCGACGAGCAACGAATAGAGGATGTCGTTCCACTGACGCCTGCCAGCGACGCGTCCCTCGATCCAGGCGCTCAAACAATGCCTCCCGCTAAAATGTTCGATTATGCCAACGCGCAAGAATGCCGCGCCGCTCGAAGGCAAACGGGTTCATCTGCGTGCGCCGCAGCGGCGCGATGAACAGGCCTTCATCGCGCAGACGCGGCGGAGCCGGTCGCTCCATCGCGGCTTCGTGCAGCCGCCCGATTCGCCGGCCGCATTTGCCGCCTACGTCAAGCGCTATCGCACCACGGGCGACGATGCGCGCAACGTCGGCTTTCTCGTCGTTCGAAACGACGACGCCGCGCTCGCTGGCGTCATCAACTTCTCCGAGATCGTTCGCGGCGTCTTCCAGAGCTCGTATGTCGGTTACTACGCTTTCGCGCCGCTCGCCGCCCAGGGTTACATGGCCGAAGGCTTCGCGATCGGCCTCGATTTCGCGTTTCGCGAGCTTCGCCTGCACCGCGTCGAGGCGAACGTGCAGCCGGCGAACGACCGCTCGATCGCGCTCGTCGAGCGCCTGGGCTTCATCCACGAAGGCTATTCGCGCCGGTACGTGAAGATCGGCGGCCGCTGGCGCGATCACCTGCGCTACGCGATCCTGGCCGAAGACTGGGAGCGCCGCCGGGCGAGCGCGCATCGGCGCATCGCGGCGATCCATTCCCCGTGAGGATTGCGTCGATGCGAGGCGCGATCGTCGCCTCGGTCGCTACGGCGCTCGCGCTGTCCTGCGCGGCGCCCGCGGTCCGTCCCGGCGTGCCGCGCGAAGCGCAAGGGGTCGAGATCGCGCCTTACGAAGCGTACGAAGAGTGCGCCGACCTCGTCCGCGGCGATCGTCTCGACTATCGCTATCAAAGCACGTCGCTCGTGGATTTCGACATCCGCTATCGCGAAGGCGATGCGGTGCTCTCGCCGATCGTTCGCGAGCAGTCGACGCAGGACAGCGGCATCTTCGCGCCGCGCGTTCCCACGCGCTATTGCCTGCACTGGCAGGCGGGACGGCGCGGCGCAATCATCGGCTTTCGGGTCATCGTGCACCGAAACTGAAGCTAACCGCCTTTTGCGTTATTACAGTTCGGCGTAGCTGTACGTGCGTCCCTGCTCGACGGGACCGAGCACGAGGCGCGCAACGACCTTGCGCGCAACCACGTCGGCCCGCACGAGTTGTCGATTCACGTGGAATCCCTTGAAGAGATCGACGCTGGGCAGCGTCTCCTTCGACTGCGAGCGGGCGAACATCTGCATCGGGGTGTCGATGATGCCGGGCCGCAGCGTGATCGCATGAAACGTCTCGGATCCATGCTCGGCCGCGAGCGTTCGCGTCAGCATCTCGAGTCCCGCCTTGGCGATGCAATAGAGCGCCTCGCCGGCGATGACGCTTTGCGCGGCCCCTGACGAGACGTTGACGATCCGCCGGCCGATGGATTCGTCGTCGAAGACGCGACAGAAGATGCTGGCGATGACCGCCGGCGCGATCAGGTTGACGCCGATCGAGGTTTCGATGTCGGGCGCGTTCGCCGTACCGAGCACACCGACGGGCTCGAGCGTCGCCGCATTGTTCACGAGGCAGACAGCCGTCGGGCGCCGCGCCGCGATCTCCGCGAACGCGGGCTCGAGCACCGCCGGAAGCGCCGCCAAATCGCGAAGATCGGAGCGAAGAAAGCGGTAGCGCTCGCTGGCAAGCTTCGGCGACGAAGCGCGACCAATCCCGAGAACGTACGCGCCTTGCGCGAGCAGCTCGCGTGCGAGCGCTTCGCCGAGACCGCGCGAGACGCCGGTGACGATCGTGCAGAGCATCATTGCGCGATCCGTTTCACTGACGACCTCCGATCGTCATGACGACTACGATCACGATAATGATCGCGAGCACGAGCAGCGCGATCTTCCACGGACTCTTCGGATACTGACCCGATACGCGGCCCGTCACGCCGTTCAGCACGCACTGGAAGCGCCGCGCGCCGTACGTGTAGCTCAGGAGCCACGCCGGCGCGAGGATATGCTTGAACGTCTGGCCCGAGTAATCGGATCGGACCGCCAGATTGCGATACGTGTCGCCACGAATCCGGCTTGCGCATAGCGCGATGAGCTTCGCGTCCATGTCCGCGCGCGCACGCTGCGCCGCGCCCACGAGGTCGATCTGGTAGCGTTCGACGATCCAGCCCGAGAGGTAGGCCGGGTCGTACGGTTTCGCATCGTGCGTCGGGAACGGCTCGATCCCCCGTACGAGCGACAGCTGCACGCCGACGGACGCGCAGACGAGATCGTCGTCGAAGAAATGCGATACGTGACCGGCCGCGGGCTCCCATCGAATGCGCTGCACCTGTTGCGTGCGCGGCTGGCCGTTGACGAACACCGTCTGCGTTTCGTAGTAGTAATGACCCGCTTCGGCGGTCCAGTCGGCCTCGACCTGCGCGTCGAACGTCCAATACGGCAGGTAGACGCCGCGCACCGTATCCGTAAGCGCGCGCCTGACGAGCGCAGACGGCGCGAGCCACAAGCGTCCATACCACGCGCGAATGCCGTCGCGCGCGACGTTCTCCGAAACGGCGAACGGCAGCACGGCTTCGGGACGAAACGCGGCCTTGGTTTCGCTGTACGGAACGAGTTGCGCCGAGCCGCAGAACGGACAGCTCTGCGCCTGGCGCGAGGCGTCGAGCACCGAGATCGCATTGCAGCTTTGGCAGCGCACCTGCGTCGCCGCCATCTGCCAGCCGCGCGACGCATCGGGAATCGCGCGCAACGCCGCGACGAGATCGTGCTCGACGATCGTGCCGCTCGTGTCGATTTTCGCGGGCGATTCGGTGCCGCAGAACGGGCAGATCAGCTTGCCCTTTGCGGGATTCCACACAGCTTCGCCGCCGCACGCGGGGCAGGCGAACTTCGGGCGGGCGAGCTCGACCGAATCCTGCGAAGCCGCCGCTGCGCCGATCGCGCTCGCCGCCTGCTGCGTCGTCACGACGCGAGGAATGCGTCGACCGCCGCCTTGGGCACGCGCCACTGCGTACCGATCTTCTTGCCCTTGAGATCGCCCGATTCGAGGCTCGCGATCACGTCCGACTCGGCGACGCCGAGCATCTGCGCGACCTGCGCGGGATTCATCAACTCGGTCGCGCCACCGTTCGGCGTCGCGGGCTGCGGCGATGCGATGCCCGTCGTCGCCTGACCCGTGATGCCTCCCGGCTGGTTGATCATCTGCTGCGCCATCGCCATGCCGACAGCCATTTCCGCGCCAACGCCTGCGACGCCGCCCGTACCGCCGCTCGCCATCCCCTGCCCCATCTGGTACTTCACGTAGTCGTTGAGGTTGCCGACCGCGGCCATGCTGGAACGCTTGTCGATCGCCTGCTCGACTTCCGGGGGCACCGAGACATTCTCGACGACGAACGACGTCATCGCGAGCCCGTACTTGTCGCCGAGGATCGGATTGATGACCGGCAGAAGCGCCTCGCCAAGCTCGGCGTAGCGCGCCGCGACGTCGAGTGCCGGAATCTTCGCCTGCGCGAGCGCGTCCGAAAACACGCTGACGATGCGGGAGCGCATCGTGTCGTTGAATTCGTCGAGCCGGAAGTGATCGTCGGTGCCGGCAACCTCCTTCAGGAACTTCTGCACATCGGCGACGCGGAAGTCGTACGTCCCGTAGGCGCGCAGACGCACGATGCCGAAGTCCTGGTCGCGCATCATCACCGGATTCGCGGTGCCCCATTTGTTGCCGGTGAAAAGCCGCGTCAGGACGAAATAGACGTCGGCCTTGAAAGGGCTCGCGAACGCGTACTTCCAGCCCTTCAAGTCGGTGAGGATCGGGATGTTGTCGGTCGTGAGCGTGTAGCGCCCGGGACCGAACTTGTCGCCGAACTGGCCCAGGTAGACGAATTGCGCGACCTGCGATTCGCGCACGATCAGTTGCGCGCCGTTCTTGATTTCCTTGTCGTTGTCGGGGAAGCGGAACGACAGCGTATCGCGCGAGTCGTCCGTCCACTCGATGATGTCGACGAACTGTTTGGCGATGAAATCGAGAATGGCCATGTCAAGCCCTACTTCCGCGCTGCGGCGAGCTTCTTCGCCTCGATCTCCGCGCTCGACATCTCCTTCTCGATCTGCGAAAGCGGCAACGCGCCGGGAATCATGGTGCCGTCGGCGAAGATCAACGTCGGCGTCGCGTTGATGTGCAGCGAGCTGCCGAGCGCCTGCGTCTGCGCGACGGGGTCGCCGCAATCACCCTTGTTGTCGGGAAGCTTGCCCGAAGCGAAGAACGCGTCCCACGCCTTCGCCTTGTCGGCCGAGCACCAGATCTGCTTCGACTTCTGCGCCGCGTTCGGATGCAACTGGTCGATCGGGAACAGGAACGTGTAGATCGTCACGTTGTCGAGGCCCTTGATCTCGCCTTCGAGCCGATGGCAGAACGGGCAGTCGGCGTCGGAAAAGATCACGAGCTTGCGCGAGCCGTCGCCCTTCACGCGCTTGAACGCGAGCTGGTACGGAAGCTTGTCGACCGCGACGCGGTTCAGCTTCCGCGAACGCGCCTCCGTCAGATTCTGCTTGGTGGTCGTGTCGTACATCGACCCCACGAACACGTACGCGGCCGCCGGATCCGTGTAGATCAGGTTGTCGTCGAGCATTACCTCGTAGAGCCCGAAGTAGCTCGACTTCTCGATGTGGCTGATCTTCGCGCCCGGAAAGCGCTTTTCGAGCACGTTGCGAATGGCGGCGGCTTCGGGTGTGAGCACCGGCGTCGCATTGTTCGCAGCCGATGCCGCCGCGGCCGCCGCGATCGCGGACGCGTCCGTCGGCGAAGCGGCCGGGGCAGCGCCCTCTGGCTGCGACGCCCCCTGTGCGAAGGCGAGCGCGGCCGTGCCGCCGAGGACGAGAGCGACGAGCGCTTCGTGCGCGCGTTTCGACCAGCGTTCTTTCGTTCGTTGCATTCAATTCTCCAGATATTCGACGCGCACCAGGGCCTGTTAACGGGCTCTAAAGTCAATCACCGCATCGCCGGTTTCGCAAGTGCCCGCTTCACCATCGGCAGCCGATCGACCGCCGACAAGCCCGCATTGCGCAACGCCCGCAGCCACGGCGCGCGCGGACCGAACAATCGCACGAGCCCGTCGGTCACCGCGTGCATCGCGAGCACCGGCTCGGCGCGCCGGCGCGCGAACCGCTCGAGCAGGATCGGCGCACCGGCATCGGGGATCGGACCGCGCTCCGCGAGCACGCCGGCAAGCGCCTGCGCATCGCCGAAGCCGAGATTAACACCCTGCCCGGCCAGCGGATGCACGCCGTGCGCGGCGTCGCCGACAAGCGCCAGACGATGGGCGATGGACGTGGGCAGCCGAAGCGACGACAACGGATAGGACGCGGCCGGCGTGATCACGCGCATGGCGCCGAGCGCATTGCCGCCGGCATCGGCGACGCGCGCGGCGAATGCGTCGGGCGAAAGCGCCAGCAACTCGGTCGCAAGCGCGTCCGGCGCCGACCAGACGATCGAAATCCGCCGGCCAGGCAGCGGAAGCCACGCCAGCACGCTTGCGTCGTCGCGAAACCATTGCCGCGCGCAGCCGTGATGCGCGAGGTCGCAATCGAAGTTCGCCACGACGCCCTGCTGTCCATAAGGAGACGGCTCGGCGACGATGCCCGCCGCATGGCGCACCCATGAATTGACGCCGTCGGCGCCCACGACAAGTCTCGCCGAAAACGCCCGTCCATCGTCGAGCGTCAGCGTGCCTGCACCCGCCGAGAACGCGAGCGACGAAAAGCGCGCACCCGCGACGAACTCCACGCCGGGCACGTGCATCGCACGAAGCAATGCCGCACGAAGCGCACGCTCCTCGACGATCCACGCGAGTGCACGCTCGCCGAGCTCGTACGCCGAGAACTCGAGCGTCGCGCCCGCATCGCCGAAGATGCGCATCGATTCGATCGCGTCGATGCGATCGCAATCGAGCATTTGCCAGGCGCCGATCCGCGACAGGAATGCCGCGCTGCCGGGACTTATCGCGTAGATGCGCGAATCCCAGGTGCCTGCGTCGAACGCCGCGGACGGCTCGCCGCGATCGAGCAGAACGACGCGAAGGCCATGGCGCGCCAGCGCCGACGCGAGCGCCAAACCGACGAGGCCGGCGCCTGCAATCAGGACGTCGTGCTCGACATCCTTGCCATGCTCCCTCTCTCCAACGGGAAGAGGGTCGGGGTAAGGGGACGGCGCGTCAACGCTCAAAGCGTTTCGACCACGATCTGCTGATTCGTGTAGATGCAGATCTCGCCCGCGATCGCGAGCGAGCGCTCGACGATCTCGCGGGCGGACAGCGCCGTATGGTCGAGCAGCGCCTTCGCGGCCGCCTGCGCGTACGGGCCGCCTGAGCCGATCGCGACGATTCCGTGCTCCGGCTCGAGCACGTCGCCGGCGCCCGTGATGACGAGCGAGACATTCCGGTCGGCGATCGCGAGCATCGCTTCGAGCCTTCGCAGCACGCGGTCGGAGCGCCAGTCCTTCGCGAGTTCGACCGCCGAGCGCGTCAGATGTCCCTGGTGCTTTTCGAGCTTCGCTTCGAAGCGCTCGAACAGCGTGAACGCATCGGCGGTGGCGCCCGCGAAGCCGGCGAGCACCTTCTCGTGAAAGAGCCTTCGCACCTTCTTCGCGCTGGCCTTGATGACGACCTGGCCAAGCGTGACCTGTCCGTCGCCGCCGAGCGCGACCGCGCCGTCGCGGCGCACGGAAAGGATCGTCGTGCCGTGGAAGACCTCGGACATCAGAACGCGACTTGGCGTCAGGCTGTTTTCTTGACGAAATGGCGCGGCGAAATGCCGATCAGCAGCAGGAGCGCCCGTAGGATCGGCGAGGCGCCCACGATCTGCACCGCCTTGCCCTGACTTTCGATGCGGGTGATCGCGTTGCAGAGTGCGCCCGCGCAGATGAAATCGACGCGCTCGACGCCGCTCATGTCGATCGGCGCCACCGCGTGCTTCGCGGCGAATTCGGCGAGCCGCGAAAGCGCAGGCGGCGATGTGCCGGCAAGCACGCCCTCGAAGACGACCATATCCGAATCCGCATGGCGGTCCGTGCGAGCGGCTGCACGGGGCGCCTTGTCAAGCGACGCCGGCGCCGTACGACCGACCGGCGGCGGCTCCCATGACGGCGGAGAGACCTCGAACGCCACGGCGAACTCGACCGCGCGCTCGTCGAACGCCGCGTGCTCGTGCGCCCACTGCATGAGCTCGAGCGAAAGAAGCCACGCGCCCTCGCCGCCCTCCCGGCCCTTCGCGACCGCCGTTTCGAGCGCGGCGCGAAGCTTGTCGGGACGCTCCACCGTAAGCTCCATCCGCTGGTTTCGCGCGCGTGCGAGATCGGTGGCGAGCAGTCGCGCGCCCGCGTCGTCGAAGCCGGTCACCGCCGACAGATCGAGACGCGCACGCGGCACGCACTTCTCCAGGCCGCGCTTCAAACCTTCGAGCTGCGACGCACTGCGACTCGAAAGCCTGCCGGTGATCGCGATGTAGCCGCCGCCCGCCTGCGTTTCGCCGCCGGACGCCTTCGCGCCTTCCTCCTCCCACGACGGCGCCGAACGCTCGAACTGCAGCAGGTATTGCATCGCGAGACGATCGAACGCCGCACGGTCGTTTGCGCGTTGCATGAGATCGAAAAGCGCGAGCCAGGCAAGCGGCGAGAGCTTCGCGTCGGGATCGCCCGCGACACCTTGCTCGAGCAGCGCGCGCGCGTCGTCGTCCTGGCCGTTGGCGTAGAGCAGCGACGCGTTCTCGAGAACGTCGCAAAGACCGGGGTTCGCCTGCGCGACCTCGATCGCTTTCGGCGCGGTCGACCAGTTGATGATGCTTGCGCCGCGAAGGCTCGTTTCGCCGAGCGGCTCGAGCCCTTGCATCTTGCCCTTGCGAATTTCGGCCTCGGCAGCGAGCTCGCGCGCCGACATCACTTTCGCTTCGCGCTTCGCGCTGCGCTCGGCGGATTTCGCGGAGACGGGTTTGCGAGTCGTGGATTTGCCGAAAATGGCCATCAGGGAATTCTCGACACCTCTCGCGCGAAGCGCGACCCTGGGCGGTCGCATCGCGTAGGCAACGGAACCGTTATGCCCGCCCGAGGTTCTCCGCGGCGAAGCTCCAGTTCAGAAGCTTGTCGATCACCGCATTGACGAAGTCGGGTCGCCGGTTCTGATAGTCGAGATAGTACGCGTGCTCCCACACGTCGATCGTGAGCAGCGCCGTCTGCCCCTTCGACAGCGGATTCTCCGCGTTCGGCGTCTTCATGATCCTGAGCTTGCCGCCATCGGCAACGAGCCAGCCCCAGCCGGAACCGAACTGCGTGACGCACGCGTTCGCGAATTCCTTTTTGAAATTGTCGTAGCCGCCGAGGTCGCTGTCGATCATCTGCGCGATGCGCCCGCTCGGCTTGCCGCCGGCGCCGCTGCGCAGACAGTTCCAGAAGAAGGTGTGGTTCCACACCTGCGCGGCGTTGTTGAATATGCCGACCTTGTCCGCCTTGCCCGCCGTGTCGCGGATGATCTTCTCGAGCGGCATCGATTCGTATTCGGTGCCGGTCGTGAGCTTATTGAGATTGTCGACGTACGCCTTGTGGTGCTTGCCGTAGTGGAACGACAGCGTGTTGGCCGAGATGACCGGCTCGAGCGCGTTTTCGGCGTAGGGAAGAGGAGGCAGGGTGAACATCGGCAGGCTCCTTCGATCGGATGTCGGTTAGGGACGAACCCAGGCAGGGTCAGAGACGACGCTCGCGGTCGCGGCGGCGACAATCGCACCCACCGTTCGCAAGTCTCGTCTCCGACCCTGGTCTGGGCCGCAATGCCGTGAAAGGTCTAATCGCCGTAAAGCTTCTGCACCCGTTCGCGGCGCTCTTGCGCTTCGATCGAGAGCGTCGTCATCGGTCGTGCGATGAGCCGCGGCACGCCGATCGGCTCGCCCGTTTCCTCACAGTAGCCGTAGCTCCCGTCTTCGATCATGCGCAAGGACTTTTCGACCTTCTTCAAAAGCTTGCGTTCCCGGTCGCGCGTGCGAAGCTCCAGCGTGTACTCTTCTTCGAGCGTGGCGCGATCGGATGGATCGGTCGTGATCTCGTTCTCGCGCAGATGCTCGCCGGTGTCGTCGGCGTTGCGAAGGATCTGATCGCGAATGTCCTCGAGGCGCTTCCTGAAGAACGCGAGCTGGGCCTCGTTCATGTAGTCCTTCTCGGGGGCCCTGAGAATGTCCTCCTCGGTAAGTTCGCGAGGCGGTTTTTTCACTGCCATTGCAGTTTTGGCGGCCATGCTTCGTTCCGTTCGTGAACTTCGTACCGATGCGACGTCAGGCATTGCAACCCCCTGTGAACGTTGATCGCAGGGCGCCCGCGCGAAATTGCGCATTATAGCCCGCCACGCCTTCGCAGGCGAACGCGCCAAAGCGCGTGCGACGAGCGGCCTGCCGACGCGCAGGCGCCGCTACAATGGTTGAAAAACAAAGGCTTCCGATGTCTCCTCACCGCATCCGGCTACGACGCCCCGACGACTGGCACCTGCATCTTCGCGACGGTGCCGCGCTTCGCGCTGTGCTGCCTGCAACGGCAGAGGCCTTCGGCAGAGCAATCGTCATGCCGAATCTCGCGCCACCGGTGACGACCACTGCGCAGGCCGCCGATTACCGCGAACGCATTCTTCGCGCGCGGCCGCCAGGAGATCGTTTCGAGCCCTTGATGACGCTCTACCTGACGGATGTCACGTCGTCCGAGGAGATCGACCGTGCGAAGGCGAGCGGCTTCGTGCACGCGATCAAGTACTACCCCGCGGGTGCGACGACGAATTCCCGATCGGGCGTCACGACGCTATCGCGCGCGTACCCGGCGCTTCAGGGGATGGAGCGGCACGATGTCGTCCTGGCGATCCATGGCGAAGTGACCGATCCGGACGTCGACGTCTTCGACCGCGAGCGCGTGTTCGTCGAGCGCGATCTCGCGAGGATCGTCAAGGATTTTCCAGGACTTCGCGTCGTGCTCGAGCACGTCACGACGAAGGAAGCGATCGACTTCGTTACCGCGGCGCCTGCCAACGTCGCGGCGACGATCACGCCGCAGCACCTCCTCTACTCGCGCAACGCGCTTTTCGTCGGCGGCATTCGGCCGCACCTCTATTGCCTGCCGATTCTGAAGCGCGAGACTCACCGGCGAGCGCTCGTCGCGGCCGCCACGTCGGGCAATCCGAAATTCTTCCTGGGCACCGACTCAGCGCCGCACCCGCAATCGACGAAGGAAGCCGCGTGCGGTTGCGCCGGCTGCTATTCGGCGCCGGTGGCGTTGCCGCTCTATGCGGAAGTTTTCGAGGATGCCGGCGCGCTCGATCGTCTCGAGGGCTTCGCGAGCGTCCACGGAGCGGCGTTCTACGGCCTTCCCGCGAACGCTGACTCGATCGAGCTCGTGCGCAAATCGTGGCGGGTACCCGATTCGTTACCCTTTGGCGACGGAACGATCGTGCCGCTTCGCGCGGGTACCGACGTGCGGTGGCGAATCCTCACTTGACCTTGCGCCGAATCCGGCAGCACCATCGTTCGCCATGAACCGCCGATCGACAAGCGCGGCGGCGGCGCCCACGGACTCGTCGCGCAGGAAGCGGCCGAGCGCGCTGGCGCCGTCGGTCGCGGAGGTCGGGTATGCGCGCGACCTCGCGTGGACCGGCCACCACGAACGCGCTGTCGCGATCTGTACCGGCGCGCTCGAAAACGCGGAAGGCATCGACGAACGACTGGATCTCCTCGATTTGCGCGCCGAATCGCACATCGCGCTCGGGCGCCTCGAAGATGCCGCCGCGGATGCCGCAGCGATGGTCGAAATTGCCGCAGCGGCGCGAAGGCCGGCAGCGCGAGCCAAGGCGCTCAATCGCCGCGCACTCGTCGATATGCGGCAGGGCAAGCTCGACCGCGCACTGACGACCGCCAGGCGCGCGCTCGCATACGCGAAAGACGCGCGAAACGAGCGGCTCCGCGCCGAGAGCCTGTTTCGCCTCGGCGAAGCGTACATGCGCTTGCGGAAGGGCAGGATCACGATCGACACGGCGGTCGATGCCGCAAAGCGCTATCGGCGCCTCGGCGACACATCCGGCGAAGGCCGCGCGCTCTGGGTGGTCGCCAATGGCTGGTTCCGCGAAAGCCGACCCGCGGAATGTCGCAGGGTCGCGCGGCGCGCGCTCGCCCTTTGCAGACAGGCGGGCGATCGCTACGGCATGGGGAATGCCCTCAACGCCTTCAGCTTGCCCGACCTCGACGTCGCGGAAAACATCCGCCATCTGCAGGAAGCTGCGCACGCGTTCCTGGAAGCGGGCTATGTCGAGCGGCTCATGGTCGTCCATGCGAATCTCGGCCTCGCCTATCGTGAGCTGGGCCTGCATCACCATGCGCTTCGGATCCAGCAACGCGTCGTCGAGCAGACCCGTCGCATGGGGTCCGACGTGCTGCTCGCGAACTCGATGGCGAGTTCGATCACCGCGGCAGTTGACCTGGGCGACATCGAGGGAGGCACAACGCAGCTGCCCGCGCTCGCGGAGGTCGTCTCGCGACTCCATGATCCGAGCATGGATCTGGCGCTTTGCGGTACGAAAGGGCACCTGGCATGCGCCGTATCGGACTTCGCAGCGGCGGCGGCATATTTCGCCGAAGGTGTCACGATCGCCAGGCGCGTCGGCGGGAGCATCGAATGCCGCTACCTCACGTTGACCGGGCAGGCGCATTTGCGAGCCGGCAACGTCTCGGCGGCGCTCGCGGCGACGTCGAAGGCGACGGAGATCCATCGCGAGCAGGGTTTTCCGAAGCCGGATGGGTTCAGCGCGCAGGAAATCTGGTGGCGCCATGCGCAGGCGCTTCGCGCCGCCGGCCGACACGCGGAAGCCGCGAAGGCATCGGCGCGCGCATATCGGCTGCTATGCCATAGCTTCGGCAAGATGCGCGACGAGGGGCTGCGCCGCGATTATTTGAACAAGGTCGATGCCAACCGGGAGATCATCGCGGATTGCGTCGCTGCTGCACAATCGAAAGGCGCGAAGGGGCCCCGGCTTGCGCACCTCGCGATCGAGTCGAACCCGCGCGAGACGTTCCGGCGCCTTGTCGACACCGGCCTGCGCCTCAATGCGTTGCGCACGCTCGACGAGATTCGCGACTTCATCGTCGAGGAAGCGACGGAGCTCTGCGGCGGCGAACGCGTGATGCTGATCGTCGAGGACGACGGGGCGCGAAGCGTGGCGAACGCAATCGTCCCTCGCGGGGAAGCCGCCGAAGAAATTCCTGCCGCGATCGGTTCCTGGCTCGACGCGGTTCGTCGTTCGCGCAACGCGGAGCTCGTGCACACACCCGTCTCCGCGAAGGCGATCGCGCAACGTTCGCACATCGTCGCGCCGCTGCTCTCGCAAAACCGGCTCGTCGGCTATCTCTACGCGGACATCGACGGTCTCTACGGCCGGTTCAACGACGCCGATCGCGATCTGCTCGGCATGTTCGCGAACCAGGCCGCCGTCGCACTGGAGAACGCGCAATGGGCGGCGAGTCTCGAGCAAAAGGTCGGCGAGCGCACGGCCGAGCTGACTGCATCGAACGCAAGCCTCGCGCAGCGAAACAGCGAGCTCGCGATCATCAATTCGATCCAGCAGGGGCTCGCCTCCGAGCTCGATTTCCACGCGATCGTCGATCTCGTCGGCGACAAGCTGCGCGAAGTATTCGCGACACCCGATCTCGGCATCGACTGGTACGACGAGAGGACGAACCTGCTGCACTATATGTACGCGTACGAGCACGGCCGGCGGATGCCCGTGCTCCGTCGCCCCCCGGTACCGGGAGGCGTTTTCGAAACGATGCGAGCGACGCGCCGGCCGGTGCTGATCGGCCGCACCGAGGACTACCTGCCGTTTTCCTCGGGGCCGATACCGGGAAGCGACATGAGCAAGTCGATGGTCGCCGTGCCGATCATCACCGGCGAGCGCGTCGTCGGCGGCATCAGCATCGAAAACTACGAGCGCGAGAATGCGTTCGGCGATTCGGAGGTTCGGCTCCTCACGACGATCGCGGCATCGCTTGGCACCGCGCTCGAGAACGCTCGCCTCTTCGACGAAACGCAGCGGCTCCTCAAGGAGACCGAGCAGCGCAACGCGGAGCTCGCCATCATCAACAGCGTGCAGGCGGCGCTTGCGGCGGAGCTCAACATCCAGGGCATCTACGACGCCGTCGGCGACAAGATCCGCGAGATCTTCGGCAATCGCGACCTCGCGATCCGCATCTACGATCCGAAGACGGATCTCGTCCACTATCCCTACGTCTACGAGGGCGGCAGCAGAATCGACATTCCGTCGGGGCCGCTCGGCGACACAGGCTTCGGCGCGCACGTGATCCGCACGCGCGAGACGCTCGTCATCAACGAGAACATGGAGGACGAGGCCGCGAAGTACGGCAGCTACATCCTTCCGAGCACCGTCGGCGAGAGGTCGGCCGCGTTCGTCCCGCTCGTCGTCGGCGATCACGCCCGCGGCCTCATCAGCCTGACGGACGTCGAGCGCGACCATGCATTCAGCGCCTCGGACGTGCGCCTGCTGCAAACGCTCGCCAACAGCATGAGCGTGGCGCTCGAGAACGCTCGCCTTTTCAACGAGACGCAGCGGCTGCTCAAGGAAACCGAGCAGCGCAATGCCGAGCTCGCGATCATCAACAGCGTGCAGGCTGCGCTGGCGGCAAAGCTCGACATGCAGGGAATCTACGATGCGGTCGGCGACAAGATCGGTGAAATCTTCGAGGGCGCCGACGTCAACATCCGGATCTACGATCCGGCGAGCAACCTGATCCATTTTCCCTATTGCCGAGAACGCGGTCGGCGGATAGCGTTTCCTTCGATGCCGCTTCCCGAGAACGGCTTCGCACCGCACGTGATCCGCACGCGACAGACAATCGTCGTGAACGAGAACCTGGCGGAGGAAATCAGGAAATTCGGGTCGTACATCCTGACGGACACCGAGCTCGGAAAATCGCTGGCCATGGTCCCGCTGACCGCGGGCGAGCGAGCAACCGGTCTCATTCACCTGGAAAACCCCGAGCGCGAGCATGCGTTCTCGGAATCCGACGTGCGGCTGCTGCAAACGCTGGCAAGCAGCCTGAGCGTCGCGCTCGAGAACGCGCGGCTCTTCGACGAAACGCAGCGGCTGTTCCAGGCGGAGCAGCAAAGAGCGGCCGAGCTGGCGATCATCAACGGCGTTCAACAAGGTCTCGTCTCGAAGCTCGAGATCCAGGCGATCTACGATCTCGTCGGCGAGAAGCTTCGCGAACTGTTCGACACGCAAAGCATCAGCCTCGCGTCGTTCGATCTTTCGACCGGTACCCGTCACTACCACTATCTCCTCGAGCGTGGGCACCGTTACGAGATCGAGGATGGGCCGATCGCGCCGCTTTCTCGGCATATCGTGAAGACGCGCAAGCCGCTCGTCATCAATCAGAACGTCGACGAAAGCCTGAACGCGATCGGCATTGCGACGACGACCCTTCCCGGGACGCAGCCGACCCAATCAATGGTGCGTGTTCCGATTCTCGTTGGCGACGAAGTGCGCGGCGTGATCGGCCTCGACAACGTCGATCGCGAGAACGCATTTTCCGATTCGGACGTGCGCTTGCTGACGACGCTCGCGAGCAGCATGAGCGTCGCGCTCGAAAACGCGCGTCTGTTCGAGGAGACAACACGGTTGCTTCAGGAGACGGAGCAGCGCGCCGCGGAGCTCGTCACCGTCAACACGATCGGGCAGGCGATCGCAGCGCAGCTCGATCTCGACGAGCTCATCCGCTTCGTCGGCGAGCGGATCCGGCAGACATTCCGCGCGGACATCGCCTATGTCGCGCTCGTCGACAAGGCGGCCGGCCTGATCCGCTTCCCGTATGCGAAGGGAGACGAGCTCACGCCGCTTCGGCTTGGCGAAGGGCTCACCGGGACCATCGTCGACACGGCGCGGCCGTTGCTGATCAATGCCGGCGTCGACGAAGCCACGTCGGCGATCGGCGCGGCGCACATCGGCGCGGAAGCGAAGTCATACCTCGGCGTTCCGATTGTCGCGGGAACGGAGGCGATCGGCGCGATCAGCGTGCAGAGCACGCAGCACGAGGGCCATTTCACCGAGAACGATCAGCATCTGCTCGCGACGATCGCCGCCAACGTCGGCGTTGCCATCCAGAATGCGCGCCTGTTCGCCGAGACGCGCGAAGCGCGTGCAGCCGCCGAGCAGGCGAACAAGGCGAAGAGCACGTTCCTCGCGAACATGAGTCACGAGCTCCGAACGCCGCTCAACGCGATCATCGGCTTCACGAGAATCGTGCGCCGCAAGGCGGAGGGCGCGCTGCCCGGGAAGCAGACCGAGAACCTCGACAAGGTGCTCGCGAGCGCGGAGCATCTGCTGTCGCTCATCAACACCGTCCTTGACATCGCGAAGATCGAGGCGGGCCGGATGGACGTCACGGCTTCCACGTTCAACATCGCGCAACTGATCGATCAGTGCATCACTACGGCGACGCCGCTCTTGAAAGTCGGCGTTTCGCTCGTCAAGGGGTATCCGGCCGATCTTTCGCTCCTTTATTCCGATCAGGAAAAGATCAAGCAGATCCTCCTGAACCTGCTCGGCAACGCGGCCAAGTTCACATCGCGCGGGACGATCAGCGTCGCCGCGGAAACAACCGCCGAGCGATTGTCGATCGCGGTCATCGACACCGGCATCGGGATTGCAGAAGACGCGATGGCGCGAATCTTCGAGGAATTCCAGCAAGCCGACACGAGCACGACGCGACAGTACGGCGGCACCGGTCTCGGGCTTTCGATCAGCCGCAGCCTTGCGCGGCTGCTCGGTGGCGATATCGCGGTCACGAGCAAGGTCGACGCGGGATCGACGTTCACGCTGACCGTGCCGTTGAAATACGGGATGAAAGCGCCCCTCGCGCCAATGCCACACGCCGAGGCGCCGCCGCGTCGTGACCGTCCGGTCATTCTCGCGATCGACGACAACGTGAACGACCTCGAGATCCTGCGCGAGAACCTTGGCGAGGCAGGCTACGAGGTCGTCGGCAGCACGAGCGGCGAGGAAGGTGTTGCGCGCGCGAAGGAGATTCGCCCTCGGGTGATCACGCTCGACGTGATGATGCCGACCATTGACGGCTGGCAGGTTCTCTACGAGCTCAAGGCCGATCCCGCCACGCGCGACATTCCGGTGATCATGCTGACGATCGTCGACAAGAAGCCGCTCGGCTACGAGCTTGGCGCGGCCGATTATCTGTTGAAGCCGTTCGACACCGACGCCATCGTCGCGGCGCTGCGCCGCGTCGCACGTCGCAACGGCGGGCAGCAGCCGAAGCGCGTGCTGGTCGCCGACGACGATCCGAACGTGCTCGACATGGTGCGGCAACTCGTCGGCGAGCAATACGAACTGTCGGGCGCGGGCGATGGCCTCGACGCGCTCGCCGCGATTGCACGCGATCGCCCCGACGTGATCCTGCTCGATCTTCTGATGCCGCGGCTAGATGGCTTCGGCGTGATCGAGCGATTGCGCGAAGACCCGGCGCACAAATCGATTCCCGTCGTCGTGCTGACGGCGAAAAGCCTTTCCGACGCCGAGACCGCCGGCCTGAAATCCAGCGTCGCGAACGTGATCCGCAAGCAGGGACTTGCCGGCGACGCCTTGATCCGCGAGATCGAGGGCGCGCTCGCCGGCCCTTCTGGCATCCACAGTGGCCTGTGAGGCGGGAATCGGTAGCCCGATGAAAAAAATCCTGATCGTCGAGGACGTCGATCTCAACATCGAGCTCTTGACTCAACTCCTCGAGGACGACTACGCGCTCGCCGTGGCCAAGGACGGCGAGCAAGGCATCGCGCTTGCGAGCGCCGAGAAGCCCGACCTGATCCTGATGGACATGTCGCTGCCGCTTTGCGACGGCTACGAGGCAACGCGCCGCATCCGTGCAGCCGGCCTCGACATGCCGATCATCGGACTCTCCGCGCATGCGATGGCGGGTGACGCCGAGCGCGCGCTCGCGGCCGGATGCAACGATTACCTGACGAAGCCGCTCGATGACGCGCTCCTGTTCGACAAGCTCGAGCGATATCTCGCGAATTGAACACGTGACGCGCGCGAAGATCCTGATCGTCGACGACGAGCCGTTCAACGTCGACTTTCTCGAGCAGGAGCTCGACGATCAGGGCTACGACACGATCTGCGCCTACGACGGCGCACAGGCGCTCGCGCAGGTGCGCGAAGCCGGGCCCGATCTCGTGCTGCTCGACATCA